>Ga0157363_1006846_pt1 | contig 10762 bp, 6 predicted proteins | sample AttsexASBM1_FD_111477 | JGI IMG/M metagenome (GOLD analysis project Ga0157363, IMG submission 111477) | Fungus gardens microbial communities from leaf cutter ant in Ribeirão Preto, State of São Paulo, Brazil - Atta sexdens ASBM1 | ecosystem: Host-associated > Fungi > Mycelium > Unclassified ...
AAAGCATTTCGGGAAGGGCAAATAGATCCGAATCGCATCTACTCTTGCTTAAAATGGCATGAATCGATAGGTTCTCGTTTGCACATTTCGAAATAAGTCGATTTTTCGTTTGCATACTTTTAGTTAAAATGTTATTAAAAAAATTTGGGAGCTAACTTAATTTAATGAATAAATTATATAATAATGCGCTATTTATACGCTCTCCAAAATCCGTAAAAAAAAATGTTTGCGCTCATTTTATTTAGCAGAATTAAAAAAATTTTTTTGTGGGAGGAGGGGGCTGTCAGTCATGTGTTAATAATAAAAAATATATAAAACTAAATACACAGGATTTATCTACTATTTATACACTTTCATATTCACTTTCATATTTTCAATTTTGCGCTACATCTATTAAGGCATTTTTCTCTTGGAACAAACAATCACATTCATCACTAAGTCGTTTAAAATTGCAAAATTATTTAGCAATGTAAAATATATCTTCGATTTATGCTCTACTATTTCCAAGCAATTTCGATTTTTGCGCTGCAACTCTTAAAGATCTTCCTACAAGATTTGCCTAGCTGGCCCTCCAACTTAATCAAATTTTAATGAATAAATTATATAATAATGCGCTATTAATGCGCTCTCAAAATCCGCCAAAAAATTTTTTGGGAGCTAAGTAAACTGTCAGTCAGCCTCCCCATGTTAATAACCGATATGGAAAATCAAATGCACAGGATTTATGCGCTATTTAGGCGCATTTTATATTCACTTTTATATTCACATAGTTTCAATTTTTGTGCTGCAGCCCTTAAAGAATTTCCCTCTTGCAACAAACAGTCATCCTTAAAGTCGTTTAAAATTTCAAAATTACTGTCTATCTATGCAAAAAATATATCTTTGATTTATGCGCTATTATTTCTAAGCAATTTCGATTTTTGTGCTCCAACTTTTAAGGAGGTTGTAAGAGCATAATATTATATTTAGGTAGATACAGATCTAAAAATAGTTTTGTTGGACTATCAAAATAATTATGTAAGATAGTCAACTAGTTATTAAAATTAAAAAAAATTGTGTAGCATTGTTCATTATGTTTGAAATCTTACATATTTATTTTGATAATTTAACAAAATTTTTAGATCTGTGCATCTAGCTCAATTTTTAGATACTTCAGCAAAACCATTTTTTACACATTTATTTATCTGAAAACATACGTTCGGATATACGGATATTTTAAAAATCTACATCTAATTTGTTGCATTTTTTATTTTTATATCTTACAAAAATATAATTTTTAAGACATTTGTACAGAGATTATTATTGATTTGAAAATTTTCGTCTAAGATACATATTTTTATTACAATAATTTTCCTTAAACTTCAAAAATAACGGAAATGTCTGAATTAATATGCCTTAAATGTATTTTTCTTTATGATCTTCGGAAAACTCAGGTGTATTCATAAAAGTGGAATGTGGGGACGAGATAGAGAGCAACTTCGCTGACGCGATCAGGCACGTGGCAGATTTTGTAAAAGCGATGAAAGATCGTAGTAGATCCTGGACAATAGAAAGCAAAAACGGTACAGTGCCCGCCTTTCTTTGGTTGTTCTGAAGCTCCGGAATTCTGAATATTCTTCTCACTGAGCTTAAGACGCGAAATGCTTTTTATTCGCTCCGTTGGATATGTCGATGCAACCAAGCGAGAGCTTCCTTGCGACGCGCGAGTTTCTTCTGTAAATCGTTTGGATTATACCACGTTTCGCATAAAGTCATTAAAGTTGGCTGGATTTAAATTAATCTAACGTTGTGTCTTCTGATTACTTACTTAGCGTAATAAGACAGTACGATGACTATTCCATTGTTGCGCTATGATGTAAATAAAAATCTGTTTATATAAATTCTTCAGTATGATGTTGAACTTTATCTCGTAAACGATTACATTGAAAAATTGAATTAATGAAATGCGCAAACCATTTTAAAATTAATAGTTTTGTTTTAGCACAAATGTTACAAGATAGATACAAAATATAAGATACAAAATCGTTGTTATATTAACAAATAAAATTAAAAATTTTTAAGTAACTTGCTTTTTATATTATGCAAAAATTACATCAAAGAATCAATCAAATGTCAATTTCTGGAATCTATAAAATCTGGACAGGAGAGGTATCCGTATTGCTAGCTTGATGAATTTAAAATAAATTTATCATTTCATTTTCACAAAATGGATGCTAACTCATGCGAGCTCATAGATTGTTTTAAATGTCAGCTCCTCGCTCGTTTTTTAAAACCAATTAAAAGTTTCTCCCTTGTACTTATTCCTGTTATCTCCGTCTCTTTCTTCCGTCATTCTGTCTTCATGAGAGATGGTTGTCACAGAATATAGCGGGAGAGAACGTAAATTCCCGCGAGCGATAAAGATAATTCAAGAAGCATAATCTTACGAGATGGTCGACTCTGTGAGATTTGTTGTTCTATGTGACTAATTAATATAACGTCCATTCATTCGTTTATTCGTTACGGTACAAAGCGTAATTATGACGGCGCGAATTTCTAATTAAATCTTCGATAGATCAGATTAAGAGTAACTGATGTATTTTCACAAGAATTCTTAAATCGTTCTATTATTCTAGAACACGATTGCATTTTCCATATTTCGAAATATTTTGAATTCTTTGCCCTAAGTTAATACCTGGAAAAGTTATTACTCTTTATTAAAGCATCAGAATCTCATAACATAATAAACGAGATCAGTTTACCCGAGAGCCTCTTAAAATTGATTTATTAAGTGCCCAAAGAAACCCCTAGTCATCTCGGGGACACTATGGTAGATCGTAAAAATTTTTTAATGCTCCTAGCATCCTCCTCGAAGCGAATGTTGTATCGAGTATCGTGCTGGGTTAATACTCTGAAGTCCCTTGTAATCTCAAAAGGGCCTCACAATTAAAAGTTTTCTCTTTAGCTTCGCCAACCCTTTTTCCTTCTCCTCCTTTTCCTCTCCCATCTCTTTCTCGTCTTTCTTCTACGATCTCCAGCATAAGGCACGAGAGCACACAACACACACACAACACACACTCTTTCTCTCTCTCTCTCCCTCCCCCCCTCTCTCTCTCTCTCCTGTCACGAGATGTTTTGTCGCGTTAGTGCCCAAGCAGCAGCAAAGTTATGCGAGTGATGGAGACGTATAATCCAGGAAACGTGGCACACGGAAGACGCGACTTCGTCGCGACTTGTTGTTCTTCTTGCTAATGAATACCCGTTGACTTCCTGACGCCGCTGCAAGAGAGACAGCGGGAGAGCCGTTACTACCGTAGCTACCGCTACGTAATTATCCGGGCGTCCTTTTGTCGGGATAGACACGACCCGGGAAAATAAGACACGGCAGCGCGCTGGGAAACAACGAAAAGTACCCAGCTTAATATCTTTCTCTTGTTTTCCTCCTTGTTAATCTGCATTTCCCCGGTACCGACACCGGAAATGCGCACTGCCGAAGTACGAAATCCTTAATGAAGCTCTCGCCCCTCTCGCCCCGTTTTCTCTCGGAGTTTTAAGCGGTTTGCTGAAATCTTCAACTTTTGTCGGAAATGTGCGCGCGGGGTCGCTTTTATCAAGAAATAAACTGCTCCAAAATTATCGGGAAATTCTGATCATGCTTGTTTAAGCTGCATCGAATTCATTAAATACCGGATATTTGATTTTGTTTACATAATTATCTTGTTTTAATTTTAAGTTTATTTGGAAATTGTTTTTTTTTTGTTTTTATACTGAAGACTGCTAAATATTTTAATAGTCTTATTGATAATTTTGCTAAAATATTTAAAAATTTATTTATGGATACAGATTTGAGAATAAATTTGGATCAAAATAATTATGTAGGACATTGATTGCTAAAATGTCCATACTTTTTAAGCATTAATGTCAACGTCCTACATAATAATTTTGAAGGTACAACAAAGTTATTTTTAGATCTATCTAATTAAATTTTTATATACTTTGGCAAAATTTTTCCATATAATGTTCTTATTGATCTAGTAGAAGAAAAATTCAGTACCTTCTTTTAAATATTTCAGTTTAGTCATTCAGTCCTTATTTAAAAAGCTGCAAGTTTTATTCAAATCTAAAAATTTAGTTAGATTTAGTCAGATAAATCTGAAAATAATTTGAAGAAACAAAATAATTATGTAGAACGTTTAAGAGTTAATAACAATACTGCAATAAGTTTTAACATTGTAGCAATCAGTTTGAGCGTCTTATATAATTATTTTTAATGATCCAAACGAAACTACCTTGAAATTTTAACACTGAAAAAGATTTTAAATTTTAAAAAATATTTATTTAGATATAAGTAAATTTATTTGGATTATAAGTAAATATTTACTAAATGTAAATATATATTTATTTGATACAAGAATAATTAATTAAAAAAAATTATTATTCCTTTATTTTTGAGTAAATATTAATTTATTGGAAGTAAATGTTTAGTTAGTACTAGTCAAAGAAATACGTATTAAAATTTAGTAAATTGTTTTTCAATGTATAAACTTTTAAATATTTGAAGGAAATCATTCTTTCTGTATAAAGTTTACATCTTGATCAAAGTTTGCATGATTGTTAAAGTGCTGAATGCTATGCAAGATAAGACCTTTGTTGATTTTATCACTTTTAATTGTCGAAACTGAACTGTCGGTACCATCGTCGCCGACAAAGAGTGAATCTTCTCTCTCGAACGAATAGATCGCCTGAAATATTGCCAGGTGGGCGAGTACCAGTCTCGGCCTACTGAAATGGGTTCCATTCCTTTCCGGCAGCTGATTCCGGATTAACCGGCCTGCGAGGGTTCCTTGGGATAGCTGACTGAGGGGTATTAAAGGCGGGCGCCGCACTGCTCTGATATTGCTTTCTTCAATTTGCAACCATCTCGAGTCGTGTCGCATCGTGTCGATATCTTGCGGGAGTTATGTTTTGTTACATTTGCCCTAGATTCAACACACTCGTGAATCATCGAAGTTTATTCCATTGTAATTCTTCAAAGCACAAAATCTGAAAAATTAAATTTATCTCGTGACATATTAAATATAATTACATTTAATCCTCTCGTATATATAACGAAACGTTTCTGCCCCGAAACGCATTACATGATAGGGCTGTACGAACCTCGCGCGCTTTAAAGTAAATTATGCCTAAATCATTTGTCTAATATATTATTATTTTTTAATAATAAGAAAAGAATATCGAGCACGAAATAAATCCTCTCAAGTGTTACAATGTTAGTAAGATATATATGATATTATATTGCTCATTCACTGTAATAACGACACAACTGAAAAAAACAAAGTTTTCCAGAAAATGAGTTACATGTTTTAAATCAATAAAATTTTGTAATATTAATTTTAAATTTATATATGTAATGATGATTTATATATGTAATATATATGTAATATATGTAGTGATGTAATAATTGATTGTAGAGAAATTAAGATATATTTTTTAATAATGTTTTTTCTTTTTCTCTTTATTCTTTTTTTGCAAGCAACTAAAAAAAATCAATTTTTTAGTTATGTCGTTATAGCAAATGATGATATTATCTTACAAAATATGTATGCTATGTGTCAAGTGACTGTAGTACACGAAAGTTGTTTTGTAGCGGACGACTATAGCTATAGTAACGAAAGAGTTGAATATAAATATTTACTATTTATTTATTATTTTTGGATGCATGCGGCCTCTCTAAATCTTAAAAAAATAAAAAAATTAATACATCTACAAATTATGTTTAATGAGTATTCACAAGAAAATTAATTTTGCAAAAAAAAAAAAAATTGAAGGTGAAAGTTATAGAAAGATTTTCTGAGAATCTAAGACAGCTAGTGTCATAAATTTAAATTGTTTACATTCGAAGAATTAAGTTTAGAATTTGAGAGAAAAATAAGTGATAATTTTAAGAGAAAAATAACAGAAAAATAAATTAGTAAATTAAATATATTTATCATTTTGTGATTTACTTGCTAATGGATTAATTAAAAATAATAATATAAAACCAAACAAATTTAATTGTCCTACTCGACTATCCCTCCCCTCCCCCCCCAGATTAAAAAATTTCAACTCTAATTTGGCTTCTGCCTAAACAAAATCCTAGTTATACTCATATATGTGTGTGTAAATTTTAATGTGATAAATTTTAATGTGATAAAAGATAAGAGATACGAAATCTAATTTGTCATATCAACGTTCAAAGTATGTGCAATATTTTAAGGGATATAAACAGGATAAAGTTTAAAAAAATTGATTTTTTAATTTTTTAATATTTTAAAAGATATGTCGAGAATACTTATGCCAAGTTTTAAAGAGATATTCCGAAAATTGAAATATAGCAGTTTTCGTGGAGCAGTTTTTGTACGACGATGCGCTAGAACTGTTTCTGGCATCGACGAAGAAGTGTTTTTAGAGTTAGTTATGATGAGTTATTATATGGTCCAAGGATTGCCGAATAAGAGTAATTTAAATTTTTTAAATTTGTGCAGTTAACATATATAGTAATCTGAAAGTAAAACTTCAAACGCGTTTTTCTCAAAATCATATTTTTCAACCTGATTGACAGTAAATAAAAAAATCTACTTGACCAATTGACTTGTGTAAATTGCATTTTATTCAGAAAACTTACTTCTATCGCCGGATATAGCCGTTTTTTAATTAATAAAAATTTCACAATTTTATTCAACTTTTTTGTAACAAAAAAGGATCAATTAAAAAAAAAGATTCACATATCTGACATTTTGTTACTTTTTGCGATTTTGTAATTTCTCTACGTCCTCTATGTAGCTATAGCTACAAGTATATTCATTTTTTACTACTATAATTTTTTATTTTTTTGTTTCAAACAGCGTATATAGTCGATTCATTGTCAACGAGACAAAAGACTAACTGTTCAAAGTTACTCTTTGTAATAGCAGCCTTAATTCTAATAACCGAGACAAAAAATTTTTTTTGGTACTTTAGTATTAATAGAATAAAGATATCATAAAATTACTTGACTCTATTATTATATTAAAAAAAATCTCAAAAAGCCCCCGATTTTTCAGGCCTTCTCTATCTATCCTCCTTAAGTGTTTTTTCATGATGCTGATTTCCGTTCGCGTAACAGTTTGAAGTACTCGGTTGAGATTGTACTAAAAGTGTGCGAATATCAGATCGAAGCGCTTTGCAAAACATCTCGGACATATGTATTTTTGCGCAAAGCTTGTAAGAAACTTTGAAGCGTTACGTTCGCACGGAAGCGAAGCAGCGCCGCAAACAACCGGCATTATTTTTACTTTCGCACTGTAATAACAACGGCGACGTCTGCTACTTCGCGTAGACGGCTTCCACTTTAGCGCAGGGGTGACGTCGTAACGAGAGTTGTTGCGAACTGTAGCCGCGATGATTCAAGAAACTTTTTTTTTTACGGCCTTTTTTCTCCGAGTCTCCACTTCGCAGTTTCCACGAACATGTCTTGTTTCTTCCACGGCTGGCTGGTGATCGTTCTTTTTCACTTACGCGATCTGCACGCGTCGTTAACGTTATACGCGACAGATCCTGGAACGCCGCGTTTTTACGGGTGCATCTTTTCTTCGGCAGCAAATTAAGTATGATGGATGAATTCAGTGTTTCTGTCGTCTATTAAGTGCGCGGCGAATTTTGACGAGACAAAACGCTTCATCTGTACCATATTGTTACGGAGCAATTTTTATCGTTTAAACATGACAAACGATGCATGAAAGATTCGCACAACGCGTTACATATTTTTAAAATTATAATTTTATATAAAAAGGAAAATGATTCGCAACGTATAAATATTATGATTCTATATAATCTTTACATATTTTCCAATTAAATTAAACAGACTCGCGAATAAAACCAGCACTACTAACAAAGTCGGAAAATCGATATTTTCGCGCATCACTGACGCGCTGAGATTGTTAAATATTTCGGTCACGCGCGAGGCAATTACATTTCCACGCATCTGCGATGATTGCCGGTGACGCGGTATCGTGTAATTTCAGAAGTTCCCAACAAAGGCGACGGAAATGTACGAGACAAAGATTTCCGTTCATCAAGAAACTTCGGAGGCGCGTATTAGACATATATTAGGCGCTCTGCACAAACTTGTTTACTCGTCGTATTTGACAGCGAGCGTAAACGACAACGGCAGTTTAGGTTTGAGCTAGGCTATAACGTACGATCTGTGTTCCGGAATTAGATTCGGAATTCGTAATGGTTAGTGACGCCTCGCTAATGATAAAGCACTGTCCGTCGAGTTTGAGGCAATCGCGTCCGATGGAATCCAATTGTATGGAAAGAGCCAATTATGTAAAGTAAGTCGTTGAAAGAAATGCGAATCTAAACGCCGGGTCGGTGGTGACGCAATTAATTCCGCGTAGCTTGGTTAGTAAGTTATTTTCCTCGAGGATACTCTCCTTCTCTCTCTCTTTCTCTGTCTCTCTCATTTTCTCTGTCTCTCCCGGTGCATTCCGTTTGCATTTAGATGAAAAACGAGTATTCCCGTTGTCCAGGCGAGAATCGTGGTCAGAAAATTGAGAACGAGATTGGAGCATCAACAACAAAATAAAGGATGACCGCGATCCATACGTAATTGCTCACTTATATCGCTTGCACTAGTTGTAATTACAATAGACAGGCAAAGCAAGTTCGAAAAAGATAGAGAAAGAAGATCTGAAGAATTTTATTATTATCAAATTGTTTATTAATCTCTTTAGACTCTGTATTGTAATGTACGCCAAATTTGAAGACATCATCTGAGATCAGATGTACATAATAATGTATATGCTGAAAAAATAGTCAAAATTTTGAAAAAATTAATTGTTTAGTATGCATTGCTTGTTAAAGTCCTGAATTGAATGAAAAAAATTTTTTTTGACGTGGTTTCAATAAAACTGGGTCTGAAAGAGTTAAGTAGTATAATATGTAATGGTAATAGATTTTACGTTTACCGTTACTTTATATATTTTGAACATATTTATGACATAATTTTCTATACTTATATTCAATCTTCAATCTTTGGACTCTTGCTTAAAAAGTCCGATAGAATAAAATTGGAAGAAACTCCATCTAATTGAATCGTGTTGTTTTTGATTTGTAAATTTCAGATTCTTATCTGAAATATTTTGTATATTTCTGTGTCGTTTTTATCATATAGCTTAGGTATCATTTTTAATCAATTTCTATCTGTGCGGATGCAGTATGGATGTGGTGCGGATGCGGATAATTTTTAGAGATCTGTACTTATAGTTAAATTATTAAATACTTTAGCAAAATTGTTCTTTTCTTGCATAATTGATTAAAACGCAAACCGGGAATGTAATTCGGAAATACATGCCGTATGAAAAATCGCTAGCATTCGGCATTCGACATTTTTACGGCAATTAGGTATTCCAGACTGTTGCGGGCAAATGGTCAATCTGAAAGCCCGGCGGCGAAGTAGGGACGGACGCAGTATAGGCGGACATATCCCGCTTCCGCCAGGTTCGGATTGCGCGAGACGCCACGCTGCCGTTGCTGCTGCATTATTCATTCGAACGGCGTCAGTGACGTTCGATTAACAATGTTTCCTCGTGTTGTCGCCGCACGGCTCGTCGACTTACAAAGGATATCACGTTGCTCGCGCTGTCAGGATATTTTGCCGCAGGATCGAGCGACCGTGACCGATGTTTCGCGAGGTCGTGCGACGCGAAATTCGTCTCGCTCTGATGTCCGGACGGGATCTACATGACGCCGTGAAATCGGAGAACATACTCTCATTATCGATTTTCCGACATGAAATTTATTTGTGAGTACCATTCATCGATCGAAGTGCACTGCTCAAATTGGCCTCTTTGTTCTCCTAGCGCGTGATGCAAGGTGATTTTTCATTCCAAGAAACAAGTAGTTTCCTAGGACATGAACTCTTCAGTATTTATGTAACGTTAATTAACTTATGAATATAGATAACTCCAAATTTCGCGCTTTTGGCTATGGATATCAAAGTTCAGAAGAAAGCCGTCTACAACTTGCAAAGTTATCACGAGGTGAACGATTATGGGATAAGAACCGCCGCAGTCTTTTGCCGAATTTCTTATTGCTTTCAAATTAACCGAAACGTTCTTCCGAGGTCCCCGAAACTCGGGAGAGTTCTCACTTTTTCACGGCGGTATCCTCGAGCCACATGATCTGAGAGCATTCCGGATCGATCACTCAGCTCCGAGATCCGCCTCAAAATTCGAGGCGCTCGTCTCTGACTTGTTCGTTGAGATCCCAGGTATCGTGGGCGAGGGCTCGTTCGTGCGGTGATTTTGCGCCTTTAATATCCAGTTTAAATATTCATGAGAAACGAAGGGACGAGGAGAGCGAGGCAGACGATGCGCCACTCTCGATGCACACAGAGGGTCTCGACCTGGCGTGCTTTAGCCCCGGGTACTGCCTCACCGTGGCACCATCGTCGGTCACGAGGATGCCTCGCGACATCGTTCCACTCTCGGTTAAGGTACAGGCGGACGTATAGCCAAGGGACGTAGATATACGCCTCGGCACGATGCACAACGACGCGCCGAGTCGACTCTCTGTCAAAGTGACTGCAGTCGCTCTTCATTTGCCGCGGTGGCAAGTTGACTTTTTTGAGGACGCGAGAGGCTGCCACGTTCCTTTGTCTCGCGTGAATATTCTGTCGCGTCATTTGACTTCGCTCTCTCTCTCTCTCTCTCTCTCTCTCTCTCTCTCTCTTTTTCCCAACTTGTTTCTGGCAAAAGCG
>Ga0157363_1006847_pt1 | contig 10761 bp, 5 predicted proteins | sample AttsexASBM1_FD_111477 | JGI IMG/M metagenome (GOLD analysis project Ga0157363, IMG submission 111477) | Fungus gardens microbial communities from leaf cutter ant in Ribeirão Preto, State of São Paulo, Brazil - Atta sexdens ASBM1 | ecosystem: Host-associated > Fungi > Mycelium > Unclassified ...
GGCAAGTAACGCTTGAGTAACATTACATTTACTTCTGACGTTACATTTTCTTCTGAATAACGTTCATAGTAACGCAATTACATTTTTGGAGTAATGATAATGATTTCACTAATTACTTTTATCGTTTATTTTATTTTTATTTACGTAAAAGTTTTAATATATATATATATAAATAGAATTCTAACATTTTTTTTGTAGTTGCCATAAGAATCTGCATATAATAGAGTTTTTCATTGGCAGAACTAATGTGCATTCAGTGCACATTAAAACCGTTGTACAATTGACATAAAGATGTATTAATAAAAATATAGAAACGAATTAAATCGTGTAATCCTCAATACATTTTATTATGCCATTTGATAAAATATACTTTATTATAGGCATTATATCATCTCAGATATCTTATTTTTAGATTAGAATTGTGTACAACGGCTTTAATGTGCATTAACAATAAATAAGCACGAGTTTGGCCAATGAAAACTGCTATAATATTCTATTAGTGTCAAGAAAAAAAAGTAATAACTCGTTACATTTTGATTGACGGTAACGAGTTACTTTTTAAGAAAAAAAAAGAGTAAGAAGTTATTTTTATGAGGTAATATTGCCAATCCTATTTTAATTTCAATTCAATTTATTCTTTATCTTTTTCTAATTTTATAGCCGGTTCTTATATTATTGGTTCTTATATTTACGACCATCTTAAGTACAGTCTTGAGATGTCATAAACCAATGACGGATTAATATCTTAAGACGTTATTTTAAATGATCTTGAAACAGAAATGAGCTGTAAATACCGGTCTAAGAATTAGAAAAAAATGTAAGTTGAACCGAGATGATGGGACCTGTTCTGTAGCTCTTAACGGTAATTACAGTATTACAGTATCATTGCAGGTACATGGCAAAAAAACTGCGCAAAGACAATGTAACACTATAGTCATTAACAAGAGTTACAGAATATGCTCCTAAAAGTTAATCTACATTGATGGGGGGGAACACAATACAATTGACGGGAAATTAGACTTGATTAGACAATTGTTAATAAAAATTGACGATAAAACTGAACGCTTTCAAACGACAAATATGAAACTGCATAGCGTAAATAACAGCGTGTTGAACATTAATTGGTAATCCAACTTCGTACAATTACGACACCCATCGCTCAAAGTATTCCTGGAACTTCGCGACTACCTCGATGAAGCAATCAGAATCGCATAGCGGCGAATTCACGCACGCTGATGTGCAAAAGTTGACGCGCGCGCGCCATCAATTACGTTGTTACTCATTCCGCTCTGACGCAAACACACGTAAAAGACAGAAACGCTAACGTTACACCGCGGGACACGATTCGCTTCCACCGTGCGATCATACTGAACCTTGTTAACCTTGACATTTTGAGCAACTCTCTTGCCGCGCGTTTATTTTAGAAAGGCAGAACGACATGTCCCATGACAAATTCTTACCCCGCGGGTCGATAAGCGATACTATTGAGTATGATGCGATTATTTCTTCTATCATCATCATCTATTTATATACAGACTCTCCTAGAAGCATTACCTCTTTTTTCACAACATGCTCTTAAGTTGATGTGCGTGACTGTTTTCTCTTGATGACAAACATTTTATTCATTCTTCCTCATAAATCTTTCGTGTTAAATTTTCTGATACTTTCAGTAAGATTAACTAAAAAGAATGAGATATTTCGATTTTTATGAAACTTACTTTTAATAACTTGAAAATCGCTTAGATTTCCGCACTTTATTTATGGAAAAAAATCTCATAAAATTTGCTCTCTTTTTTTAGATTTCTGATCTAATTTTTAATTGTTGTTACAGTCCTTGTAATGTCAATGTTTTTAATATAAAAAATATTTAATATAAAAAAATTTAATATAAAATATTTTATCACGTTTTTTCCTATAACATTAATTATTTTCAAAAGAAGAAGAAGTTATTACGTTTGATAATTGCTTGGATAATTATATTAGTTTAATTAATTTGATAAATATCTTTTTATTTTATGATTTTTAATGAAAAAAATACTCTAACAAAAAACAAATTTTCTCAAATTTGTTTATAAAATTTAAGATCAATGGAGATCGCGCAAATTTGATTAGAAATTGATCACTGAAATGTCACGGATAATCAACTCGAGCATCGAATCGAGAGCACTATTCTCCACGAGATACGTCAATCTTTGGACGAAGATATTCCAGAAGAAGAAGAAACCGTTAGCTTCAGAGGTTAGTGGGTCTCTCGGTTTCTCATGAATTAATTCGGCTACTCCCCTAATTATCTCACGCATTGTATTTTTTTATCGAAAAGTCCGAAGGAGATCTTTTCTCAGAGGACCATGCGCACTTTCCCCGGACACTCTTACGTAACAATACACGCTCGTGTTACACTTAGCGTGTCTCCATTCCCGTGGCACTACGCGATCGCATGACTGTGATAAACTCGTAATTCTTCCCAGTCGAACAGACTCCAAGTATCCATCGTTTCAAGTATATTGTGTATCCCACCGAATGATTGCACAAGTTGCAATTACTTCCGAGTGTTACAGTCTTGAAATAGATTTGCGGTATAATACTTATCCAGAGAGGGAGCAATTCAATTTTTAATTCTTATTTTTATTTCTCTAAATGTAGAAAACATGCTAATTTTTGCGATTTCAAAATTATTGTTTATAAAATTAATGTACATTTCATTTAGAAAAAAAATTGAGAAAAAAATTTGTTCAATTAACTAAACATATATTACATTGCTTGCAAATTTCGTTAATTCAACAAATTCTATTAAATAAAATTTGTTGAATTAACCAAATCTGCAAACAACTAAATGTGTTTAGTTCGTTGAACAAATTTTTTTTTCTCAGTGCAGATATTAGACAAACTCTTTTATTAAAGTTATTTATTATTAAATATAAACTCTTCGCGTTCGATGTCACTTTCTTAAAAATTGCTTTAATCCATGCCGCAACAGAAACTTTTTATATGTAATTGTTATGATTTCATAAATTTGAAATCTTCATCAGAGTATCCATTGCAATTCTTTCTCTTTTTTTTTTTAACATTGGATAATTCTAGAATCTTACTTTATTATGGTGCAAAGTTACTCCTGCCGGTGCAATTTAATCCCGTCCTGTGGTAACGTGAAACGGCAAAAATATATACAAGTAATATGATCGTGCGTTGAGAAACGACATTATAGCGACTGTCTGATCGTTTCCGAATGGCATGCGCAAATTCTTAAAATCCCTCCTTTTAATACTTTCATTGCGACGGGTTAATTTCTTCTATACACACGGAAAGCCGGAAGGACCAGCTTGACGGCGGTGTTAACGAGTCGACGCGTCGAGGAAGAGACGTCGTAACGGAATGTAACGGTCGCGACTTTGTCCCGCGTGCTCGTGATGATCCTCCGAGGATATTTCCTCGATCAGTCAGCGTGTACAAAGTGGCCCGACGTGATTGCGGTATCTTCAATGCAGGTCCTAACGAGCTACCTATTGCAAATCGACGAACCCCCCTGGACTTCGTACTTCGTTCGATATGCCGACGTGGTGAATGATCAGCGGGGAATGTCACACTTCAATTGGCCAGCGGGCGGCAGCAATTATCACGTACTTAGGACCGGCTGCTTCCCGTACATCAAGTATCACTGCAGCAAGCGGCCGAAGCAGGATCTCAGTAGCGAGGACAGATTCTTCAAGGCGATCAAGATATTGAACCTTGGTAGGTTGCAATGATAGCTGGACGCTCGTGAAAAGGAATCCATGTTCGGAAAGATGGCCTTGTTCATTTACGCCGCTCGGATGCGATAAACCGGCGAGCTCGTAAATCCTATAATTATTGCGAACACGAGATGTCATGGAATCCTCAATATTAATTCTATAAACGAGATTCTTTGTTTTTTTAAAATCTATAAAAGTTATTACTTCAGAAATTTGAAATGCAGAAATGTACAGTGAAAAAAAATACTAAATTTTAATAAATATTGGTTTGAATAGTTTCTGTTCAAGTCTTCTGAGTAAATATTTACTAAATATTAACATATATTTATTTAAAAAAAGATAATTTAATTTAACTTATCTTTTTTTATAGAGTAAATATTTATTTATTGTAATTAAATGTTTATTCAGTGTACTACTCGAAAAATTATATATTAAGATTTAAAGGAAAAAATTCGGAAAATTTAGTTTAGTTAAATTTAATTAAATTCTTATTGGAACGAAATTCTTATTTTCCTTTTTATAATCTTGATTTAAGAGTTGAGATTAAAGTTTTTAATATCGCAACAAATTATATATATATATATATATATATATATATATATATATATATACTATCTCTTTATATATGACAGCATCATAAAAATTAAAAAAAAATATTACACACAAAAATATATTACACACACAAATTCGTAAAGAAATTCTTTTGCCACCAAGATTGAGAGTTCCAAGACTGTGTAAGACACTGTAAATTCACAGCTACCGCCGCTTGATTAATTGAATTCAGTCAATATCTAAAGCAACGATCGGAACAAGGCGTCGTAACACAGACCGCGGTCTTATTCGATTTAACTTCCGACATACGAGAAGGAACGTGGGACGACGAGCACGTTGTCCTTCCACAGCCAATGTCTTGTCTCATTGAGTGCTCTACCGATCTGGAATTAGCCATGGCGAACGGGTTTAGCAATGCGACGACTTGATAATCCTCCTTTCTGACTTTTTGTTTCCTTACATTTGTTCGATGTACCAGGTATCCCTACTCTGATGTATGGACTGGCTGCGACGCAGCTTATCCGACACCGCGAGATCGTGAAGACGCCTCGGGGTGACGTGACGATCTATTTCTTGCTACCAGAGGACAAAGGTTCGCAGTACTGAGACTTGCACCTTACAACGCTAATCTGCGTCGAATCTCACATCATGGCCTTCCTCAGAGATGACATTAACGGCAACGAAATACAGAGTTGTACCGATGACTGTTGCTTCTTTTTTCACCGCCTTATTTTTCGTTATTCCATCGAGTTCTCAAGTATAAAATGAAAAGAGAATCGAGCGGCGCAAGAAACTCCCAACCGTCTGAACATTCTGCTTATCCATAACAGATGTGACCACCAATGTTAACTGAGAAAATGAAGAAACTGAAAATAGCGATTCTGAATAGTGTCGTTTTTTCTTATAAAAGAATACGGTAGGATTTATCCAATAGTTCGATACGATAAAGTCAAGGAATTAGGATGTTAATAAACGATTAATTTGAAATAGATGTTCCTTTCTTTTGCTTTCATGATCGCTTTATGCAGAAATGTATTTTTGGAAGGTTTCAAAACGTCATGTGGTAAATCTCTAAATACAATCGCAAATAAAAATTGAACTAACAATGAAAAGTCAAGATTTGCTTCATTATAAAATTATTAAAAAACTAGTTTTTTTTTAATCATCTTTTTAACTCAATAGGTAGCGCGTGCTAGTCATAGCTCCTCATCCATCAGTCAATTAGAATAGCGAAGGCTTTCATCAACGGCGACGCCAATCACGTATATGAATCCGTAGGCTATCACGATAGTCTCGTGTCAGGCTTTAGAGGATCTAAACGCAAGCTCTTTAGAAACTTCGACGACGCGCTGATAATGCAAGGTCTCGTTAATGAGGATGACCGCCGGCGATCCATGCGTGAAACAAGGTGCGAACGCATATATAGTTAGAACGGTTTTCTAATCGACTAGTACCGTGTTCCTCCCTGCAGCCAATGATGCATTAATGACTCGGCCAAGTAGTTCTCCACTCCGCACCTATATATCGTGGAAGACGTGCGTCATATCGACTATGAAAACTCTTCCGTTGCCGATCATTGGCGTTGAAATTCGAGATTTATGAGCGCACATGATCAATGCGATATATAATAATTTGTATTGACCTTTAGGGTCAATACAAGCATCGGAGCATGGGTGTAGCCAGGATTTTGTTTAAGGGGGAGGCCAAATTAGAATTGAGACTTTTGAATCCCGAAAGGGAGAAGGGTAGTCGAATGAATTATTGGACTTATTGTTTTGTTTTATATTATTATTGTAATTAATTGCTGACAGGTAAATTACAAAATCATATATTTATTTTACTTTATTTTTCTCTTAAAATTGTAAATTGATTTTTCGAACTGAAAGAACTTAAATTTATAATACTTCAGCCGTCTTGTATTCTTACAAAATCTTTCTATAACTTTCTTCTTTCTAAAATTAATTTTTTGACAAAACTCATTAAACATAGACTGTTTAAGCAGTTTTAATTATTTTTGTTCTTTAAGATTTAGGAGATGACTTTTTCCTACTTTCCGCTGGACCATTGGTCTATTTTTTAAATCTTATAGCTTTTCCTGAATAAGATGTTATCATTCATTATTTCATTGTATTTCTTGCCTCAAAATATAACTTCCCCCTATCATGTGCCCCTATAATGGCTGTCTCTTGTAAAGGTTAATTAAAATCGATGCAATGCACGTGTGATCAGCGAATGCATGTACATCTTAATTCGAATTGACAGATACCAGATAGCACATTGTCGCTTTAAATCATTTCTGAAAGATGTGTTCCAATAGTCATACAGAATCGATAAATTGTAGATTATCCACAAGCTTTGGCAACGTGCGACAATGTTAAAAATAACTTGCTTTAAACTTGGTAAAGAATCCTACAAGTATATCTATAATTTGCATTCTTCTTAGACTTCTTAATTACTTTTTACAAAGATAAAATATATTTCTAAGTTTCTAAACTTCTTATATTTCTGCAATTAAAAATTATTCTAACTATATAGGTCTGTTTTTTTTATACTTGCACTAAAACTCTTTTTCTCGCTTTCGCTAAATATATATCAAACATAAACCTATCTCACTCTATAAATTTTAAAAGTGTACATTAGTTCAATCACAGAAAACAAACCCTATATTATTTACACGTCTTTTTTCTAATCCGTTTTACAATTAGAATTGTTTTCTGTTTTATAAACACTAAAGAAAGAGAGAGAAAATTAAAAGAAAACTTTAAACTTTTTGTCGTATTTTATTACGTTTTTTTGTACTTATCGTTATATAATTTTACGCTTCATTAATTTTACTTCAATTTTTTCGAGCTTAAGATAATAAAATACTTTGAAACTATAAATATCACGAGATTTTATGTACAATAGTTACAAGTATAATTAACGATCTGCCAACTATTAATACATGACTACCGTTCAAACATTAATAATGGGTTATCGTGGTAATTTCTGCAACCGTATCGAATCTGAAAATGAAACGTGGTGAAAGTAAATGAAGAAAATCAGCAATGACCTGCGATTTTTTTGTGAACATATCAGGTTAAAAGCGTTATCAACAGGTGATATTTGAATCTTACCTGGAACCGGTGATAAATAAAAATTCATTAGCAAACCGTCAAGTTATGCAATGACATCTCGAGTCGTTTCCGCGACATTTGTAATTACACTGGAAAGTTTCCGTCGTTTCGAATGTAAAAGAATGACTTTCGTTGGTGACACGCGCACAGCACGCACTTCTCCGAATAGTCATTTATCACTTACCGATTACATCGATACAATAACAAATAAAATAAATAAAAAGCCGAATTAAAAGAAGTATTAATTAGCGGTTGACTTTCACATTTTAACTTTCACCGATCCGTACCCTTCCATCCTGTCATGGACGACGTCTTCGATTTTCTTATTGCCTTTTCAGGACACGCAACAATATTCTCGTCTTTTATTAATGAGACGTAATCCGAGTATCGCGAGAGAGCGAAAAATATAACGATCATGTATATTATTATTATTTTCCTTCGATAAAAGAATATATTATCATAAAAACAATTAAGAAACATGAAACGTGCAGGAAACTGTTTCGAGATACGAAATATCTACTTAGGTATATATGTAAGATTCTTAGTAACGATATCTTCAAGTATCTAATATACTGCATAAAACTCTGCTAGAATTCATAAAACATCATAGGATTGGTTGGATTTCACTGATAACGACAACAGTTCTGTCGCAGCTCGTTATATACATATATTTGCAATCTTTAATGAAATATCAATTGGAAAATATTAAGTGAAATTTTAACGAAAAGTCAATTTTTTAAATCTCTTGTACCGATTAACTTTTATCTCATTGGTCAAATCCCACGAACCAGTGTGCATTCAGGCATGACGATTATCAGTTGATTCAATTCGCGGAATTACTCGAGTATTCAACGCTCATTAAATTTGGTATCTAACAGATAACGAGATTTTCTAGAACGGTTTAAAGTTTTATAGCGACAGATCAGTTGGGTGCTCTCGAGTTCCTCACTCCAGGTGATCTTCTCGAGTAGGAGGATGATTGGAACGAAAGACGAAGGAAAGAAAAAGGGAAGAATAGGGAAGGTGGGAATTTTACGAAGCTCGTTAGGAACGTTGTGAAGGGCTAGTTATGCTGATTAGATCGAGTTTACATATCGAGAATGTGCAACTACACATATTAATGATATCATCTCGGCGCATGTAAGGAGCACACGTTTCTGCCGAGAGAGTAAGCTGACCGATGCCGTAAAAGTTATAGGTTGAAAAGAACGATTTCTCGTTTTTGCAGGATAGGATGATGGCGATAACGATAACAAGGCTTAACCCTTGGCGAACGCCTTGCCACGCCAATGCACGCTAAATAACATTCGTGTAACGACGAAAGGCAGAATAATTGATAGGAAGGAGACCCGATTGCAACGTATTATTTCCTGCGATTTCGCTTCCTGCACGCCCGTTATCCTTTCTAAAGCAACATTGTAAATATTGGAACGGATTTTATGCAATTATTATATTTAAAATGTTTGTGATATTCAATAATGAATTCTTGAATTCTATTAAGCTGTTAAATGTTTATCTTTAATTGAATTGGATTTAATATCTATATTTTAAAAATATAGAAAATACCCGCTAATCAAATAAGCAACATTAAATTTCTTTCTATTTTTCTCGTAAAAAATAATTACATTTTTAACTATTATTATGACACATTAAATCCACATAGTTACAATATAATGCGTGCAGTAATTTATTTATAATATCCAAAAATATCTGAATGAAAAAAGAGTAACAGTCATATAAAAAATAATTTAAGTTATTTTGTATATTTTATAATTTATAGTCTCTTCGCTGTCAATTCTTTCGAAAATTCATATTTTCTTCTTCTTTGCTGAATTTAATATATGCATAAGAACCTCATGTGTTATATAATTCCATGTTCGAAGCGAACGACAGAAATTCTCGAAGCGATATATTTGCATCACACGCAATTAATTTCGCGCGAGGCTTCACAAGTTGTGTTACATTTGCATGTCCCGATGATTGTGGCGCTATTCTAAAGATAGTGTCTGTTTGTAACCAGGAATCCATGGCGATATTAAACGCTTCAATAGGCTTCGATCGTCCCGACGTCGACACGTAAAATTTATGAGACAAAAACTGTAAAAGCCATCATGTATTGTGAATATAAAACAGTCGCATTTTAAAGTAACTAAAGTAAATGACTGGTTTTAGATAACTTAAGAGCGATTTTTAGCAAGTAAATAATAAATTAATGGCAAATCAAATTTTCACGAATTCAGTGCCCTCTTTCTCTGTCAGAAAAATTCTTTGCAGAGCAACTTTTTATTCGACTTTCATTTTGAATTGCGGAAAGTTAAATTTATAGGTATATAAGTTCCGGGTAACAATAAACTGAATGAGCATCAAATTATATAGAAGTACTATTTCTGCATATTAAAGAGTTTATATTTTATTAATCTTATTAAAGTGAATTCATCTGGCGCCAATCATTCTTGCCCCCGTGACCCGAAAATACGACGTACGCGTACTCGCTCAGCGAATACCTCACAGCGGGATATGCAAAGTCATCATACTTTTGTTTTCGATTCGCAAAGTTACGCGCGTGACGTTGCATTTGTCGTACTCGCATTTTTGCTCGAACCTACTTTTTGATGCAGAAAGAAAAGCTAAATGGAGCACCGCACCGTGCAAAATAAATAACGCTCCGGAACATAAGAGATAACATCAATAGCCACATCCATCCGGTGAAGTACAGATATATAAATGCAATAATGATATCCGGTTGAGACCTCTCTGGTCACGCTTTTAACATTTAAGGGCATGGCCTTTTTTAAGAGAACGTACGGCTTTGTACCAAAATTGAGAAATAGCCTTTCAATTTTTTCTGAAGGAAAAAATACGATGGTTTAATGTCATTAAAATGCTTTAGCAATAATAACGTTATCATAATCTGATATTCGCTTAGTAATCAGTCATTTGCCTTTAAAAGTGTATCTATTGATAGTTTAATCAACTTAAAAGAAATTTCTTGCAATGAATATTCATTTAGAAAAATTCATCCTTGAATAAAATTTTTTAAATCATCCGTAAATGTGCCCTACAGAAATTCTTTTCAAAATTTTTTCGTTTCATCATATCGGAGAAGTGATAAAAGGAAAAGATACGGAGAAAAAAGTAAGTTTTAAAAGCATACTGAAAGCGTATCTATCTATTATTATCGCACCCCCCCCCTCCCCCGTCACAACGGTGAATCGAGGATATCGGCTGAATCACGAATACTCTTTTCGATTTATGTATTATTAGTGCATGTACGCACTCATATATATATATATATATGTGGTATATATATATATATATATATATATATATATATATATATATATATATATATATATATATACACA
>Ga0157363_1006848_pt1 | contig 10761 bp, 5 predicted proteins | sample AttsexASBM1_FD_111477 | JGI IMG/M metagenome (GOLD analysis project Ga0157363, IMG submission 111477) | Fungus gardens microbial communities from leaf cutter ant in Ribeirão Preto, State of São Paulo, Brazil - Atta sexdens ASBM1 | ecosystem: Host-associated > Fungi > Mycelium > Unclassified ...
CACACACACACACACACACACACACGCACGCACGCACACGTACACACACACACACACACACACACACACACACACACACACACCACACACACACACACACCACACACACACACACACCACACACACACACACGAGCAACTTCAGCTCCCGAGTTTGTGGAGTTTCGGGAGGAAGATTTGGTCCCGGCCATTCGAGAAGATTGGGAGTCGCGAAATTCCACAGAATCCTTCATGTTACGATGTCCTATGGTAAGCTATTATTTTAGAATCAAACAATATACGCTTGCATCGCGCGGCTTCGAATAAAGAAGAGAGGGAATCAGTCGCGGCATCCGTGTGCTAGTCAATTCAAAGCAATCTGTTAAGACGCACTCGATGATCATTTATAAAATCAAAGTATGATTTGTATATACGTAGATAGTAATATACATATATTTTTTATTATATTATTTTTTATTATATTTATACATTTAATATTTATTTAATATTTATTAATTTCAGCGATATAGATTTAAAGTAAAAGAGTTGTTAAAAATGCAGGCAATATTACATAACAATAATTAATTAAAAGTTATTAATATAAACTAAAATAATTGCACATTAATTTTTTTAAATTAATTTTTTTAAATTCCTATCCAGTTTTTATCAATTCTTCCTTTTGTCATCATTAAGGTCATGGATGTAAAGACTGAATGCTACCGTTATATACAAATTCGTCAAGATGTGTCACGAACAATGGGTCGTTTAGGGCCACGAGATATATACATACATCATAGTATACCATTCCTTTGGTTGAGACGAAGAAAAAGGACACATATATCGGGGAGAGGAGAATTAACTGCTCGAATCCACTGAAATTTACGATCGTCAGTGCTACTAACGGTGCGCACAGTAAATGTCGTGACTGCACGACATGCAGACATGCGGTACATCATCTTCCCGTTGCTCACACTGGAACAGCGGATTAATCTTCGCGCAACTAATCCATTTATTTATACGCGCATTGTGAACTTCGTTCTTGCATATTCCTTATGTCGTTGTAACCTTTAACGATTTCAACGGTACAATTCATCATATTATTAAAAAAAAAAACATGAAATTTTAATGTGAAAATTTTATTATTTTACGTTATAAAGATATATACAAAAGAAATAAATATTTATATTAAATTATCAATAAGTTTTGCCTATTCCTAACTTTATTGGCCAGAAAATAAAAACAGAATTTTATGTTTTTTTAAATAATAGTGCTAAAAAAGAAATTTCCTGATCAATAAATTACAAAATAATAAAAATTAATAGTTTATTTCTAGTAGAAATAAAAATTGTTCTAGTTATTTATTACTTTTAATGAAAAATTAATTAAGAATTAGAATATCGTGTTTAATATAAATAATTTATTACAATTTTTTTTTACTTTTTCCATCATTTCAGATTGGTTTTTCGATCGATATTTCCTTGTATTTTATCATTGCGATTTCGTAGCACATCACTTTGTTCCACAATTCTTGCTGTGCATAGAAACACAGAGAAGATACTGTAAAGAGTGTAAAGATCGTTGCGATGGCCAATAGCCAACAGCTAATATGTCATCTCTATGGCTGATCCGCTGCTCGACGTCAGGAAGAACAACCCTCAGCCGCTTTAGCGGATATTGATAGCGGCCTCCGGAGACAGAAAGCGCGACAAGAGAGGAGTACGAGGTGAAAGAGAAGTGTGAGAGCGACGGGGATGAAGCAGGCAAAGGGAAGCGCGATGGAGCGAGAACGGATAAACTGGGCTGTCGTTGGATTGGCCGGGCGGCGAATCGGGGATACAAATGGGCAAAACACCGCTCTGTACGGATGCCGCGGAGCCGGTTGCAGGTGGCGCGGCCGCCGATAAATATGTCAGCCAGCAACACCACGGCGCGGTGCGGCGCGGCACACCGCGTCGCATCGCGCCGCATCGCGCTGAGCCGAGCCGAGCCGAGGCTCGCAGGCCGATACCACGACATGGCCATGTCGAAGAGCCACGGCATACCACGTCGTGTACCACACCGCACCTCCCAATTCCTCTTCGCCACTTCGTGTCTGCTTCCCCTCTCTTTCCTCTCTTCTTTCACTTCTAGCGCTCTCTATTCATTTCTTCTTTTCCCTTCTCTCACTCTTTCCTTCCTATCCTTCTGTCTTTTTCCTTCCTGTTTCTTCCTTTCTCTCTTCCTCTCCTTTCCATCTGTCCTCTTTGTATCGACGAATCTCTTTTCTTCGGTGGACACTGTCTCTACCTTTTTCATTCTCCAACGACTCCGGTCCCGCACTTTTATACATTTGAATATTATGGAAATGTCGACGTTCTCGTGGACGCGGAATCGTATTGCCGTTGCCTCTGCCATCCGACCGACCGGTAGTCCCGCAAGAAGCCGCGGGGAGGAAGAAGCGCAAAGAAGAAGCATCCGCGCGCCGAACAGAGTTCGGGAGTTGGAAATGGAAAGAGGTGGTCCCCCTTCCTCCTTGCTCTTCCGAGCCAGCTCAGACGAATATATATTGTAGGAGGCATGCGGCTACTATCTGCCGCCGCATCTATCATATCCCCTAATGAGGACGCGCACCGGCATCCGAGAGCGTATCCAGAAGCGCGTTATTATATGCTACTCAGTCGGAGTCCATGCCATTTTCGGCCGTCGGAATCAGCACCGTGTCGACGTGCTGCTTTCTAGAGATCGCTACCTGGACTATTCGTGCAACAGGTGAAACACATCTCGGTCTTCTTAGCAGACGGCAGACGGCACCAGAAAGACGTCGCGACGAAAATTAGATAAATAGGGAAGATTCGCGTTCGGACAGTTTTCTAGGAATTTGTATTTTCCCGTTGACCCTCATTCCCGAAATCTAAATTCTCCGTAAAAAGAATTTTGATTATATCATAAAATTTTTTTTTAACTTTTATTTACCTCTTTGATTAATTCTGTTATACATTTTTCCAAAGATAAATATTACATCCTTCTTTTAACAAATACCATAAAACTCAAGCCTTCTAGTTTAATACACTATTTTTTATGGATTTCTAATACAATTAAAACTTTATTTAATATTCTGCACTTTATTTTATACGAACAAATTTATATTTAATTCCAAATATCTGAATTAATTGCTGAATTAATTGCTGATTTTTTATTATCCAAATTATAACGTTGTACTTCGAATAATGAACGTTCGATGTGCTCGATTTCAATTTTCTGATCATCAGCTGCTATTATCAGAACTAATAAACAGAGAGAAGAAAGAGTAATAATACAATAGAATGAACCTCAAATTATCCGAATTATTCGATTATCGGAACTGTTTTGTCCCCCGACATATTTGGAATGAATAGAGTTATACAAACAATTATAATAAAAACAGTTGTAATATAAACAATTTATAAAAAAAATAAAACTATTTTTGCGAAATAAACTGTAAAACTGTATTTTTTAAAGATATATAATTATATTGAGTATTATATTCTGAAATTCATATATGTCACTTGTGCAAGAAGTAATGCTTGAATCAACACAACTCACACTATCTATCGCGATCGGTCCATCGCTCTTGGGCATGAACGCGAAATAACAGACCGTTCGGAAAACCGCGAATCGAATAATACGAGAGAGAGAGAGAGAGAGAGAGAGAGAGAGAGAAAGAGAGAGATCAAAATGCGAGGTAGGTGAGACGCGCTCGGTGTTAAATTCACGTAACGATTCTGGCGTAACCTGAAGGTACGAAAACGCCAGGGAGGATGGATACATGATCGTTCAGTACGTTGGTGTAGCCTTTGGTTCCCGGTTGGTCGTTGTTTTCACTCTGTTATGCAGCAACTGAAGCACCGTTGCACCAGAGTATGTAGTTGGTTTATACACTAGACACATCCTCGCCATCCTCCGCGTTATATGCCCACACGTCAATCGGGATCGGGGATAGGTCCACGGCCGTGGCGTGGATCGTGCCCGACCAGGTTGGACCTGGCAGGACCGGCGCGAATCGACGTGGAGATGATTGTAGTTGCAAATGGGCAGTTTGCATCAAGAAGCGGTCTTCCCCCGTAGTCGACAGAACATGCACGGCCAATGCAAACAAAGTTGACCCGAACGTCCCGCACCCACCCATCCTCCTCCCCCTGGGTCTATAGAACTCGACTCACCAGCCACGGCAAGTACACACGGGCTAAAGTATACAAATACCCATCTTTGACGTACCGGAATCAGCGTACCCCTCGCCCGTACGGCGTTGCCCGTAGTAATTGTCGCTTGGCTATGGTCACTCGCTCTGGAGGGGGTTTAACAAAAATTCGATTAAACGCGCGCTCGAATTAGTTGCGCGGCTGGTACTCTGCTTCTATTCATTTTACTTGAAAATTTCTTTTACAATTTTTATACTATGATTTCTGAATATAATTTGCATTAAAAATATATTTCTTTAAAAAAAAAATAGAATAACGAAAATAAGGAAACCATTTTATTTAGATTCTCCAATAAAATGTAAATATCAATTCTGTTAAACCTGCACATACAAATCGAATACTGTGTTAATCGTAGAAACGATATTTATTTGACAAATAAATTTGACAAATAAACGATAGCGTAAGAGTTAGAAATAGGGAATGAAAAGGAGATAGAGAAAGAGAGAACTGGACGATCTCTCCGCTTGCGACGAGAACGAAGTTCAGCGAGCTCGATATTTACTCGGTAGATCGTCAGTAACCACCTTGGCTGCCCAACCTGGGAACCATAGCGGTCGCTGCCGAATTGAAGTACAACGTATATAAATAAAACGAGCTTCAGCGCGATATCAATGTATTCGCCTTCGCTAGACGAAATCCTCCCTGTCTGCCTCTCGACGGCGCGGTGCGACGAGTGCACGCTCTATACCGTAAAAAGGAGGGAACAAGGCTGGGCGATACAGAGCTTTGGTCAGTTAAACATGCGCATATTGCATGAAACTGGTAGTAGGCGACTCCCAGAGATCGACCTCTGTATTAACACCTCTGCCGTGGCGCGGCGAAGCTGTCCGCTCTCCTTGTTCCGCATCGTCGTTTCTCCCTTTTACTTTCCCTCTCGCGGTGCCTCTGTCCTATCGAATAGTTAAACCATTATTTTCAGTCCGGACAGCCGGACAAAAGGAATCGAGCTGTTTGCGGTTGCTCGAGTGTGTCGTGCCCCGTCGACTCTCATGACTATGTTATCCAATTCGGACGCGGCTACAATTACAGTTACTCCGATGCTTTTAAAAGCTCAAAACCGAAGCACAAAAGGCTTGTCGGATATTTCTATCTTCATTTCTATCTATGAGAGCTACAATGTCAAAAGATTAGCGAAATGATTATCAAATATATTATAGTATTGTAATTCTCAACATAACATTCAATGAAAAGGCTGAGAGTAACACAGCGCGATAGTTTTACTCACATTAGCCTTTTCGTTGAATGTTATGTTTCGAATTTCGAGAATCCGAAGCTTAAATCCAAAGAGTAAATTCTACATAATAATTTTCTTTCTATATTTCTTACACCAATTATAAATACATATATTCTACAGATTATATTAAACACTAAGAAACATTTTATTTGTATAAAATCATTCAGTAATCAGGCCAATGTAAAGTGTAGCAAGCAAATTTGTATTCGCAATTCTTCTCCTATTGAATACACAAGCAGTATAGATTCGTACATTTAAGCGCAGATACTCAGCGTGGATACTCGTCGCGTACTTCGGCTAATGTACCTATATACTCAGGCATACCTACGAACACAGCGTTAGTTCATACCAATTGCGGCAACATGCCGCATCATTACGTCTCGCTAATTAATTGTGATTTATCGACTTTAAAATACCTCGATCGAGAAATACGTCTAGATAATACAATGCTAGAGTCTACAACGACACAAATAATATGTTTTATGTGTATTTTATTTATTTTGTAATTTGTATAAGAATTCCACGAAACTTGTTTTGCTATTGCAAATGTAAGATAGATTGATATGCAATACTTATTTTTACACATTACATTGTTTTTTCATTTATTCTTACAGAAATTATATTTTTATTGTATTCTTCTTTCTCATTTCGTATAATTTTTAATATCGTGATTTACTTACATTGTTATAAACTGTTATTTAAAGATACTGAAACCTTTTAAGTTCAGAAACATAAACGTATCGCAGGTAGTGCTTCAACTACTTAAGATAATTTGTAAAAGAGTATCCCCAATAACGGAGTACAATTCAGCAAAGATGATCCCACGTCGAAGGTAGCTCAGAGCGACCGGATTTAGTTACGTTCTTTCAAGTGCAAGCTTTGACAAACGCGACAAATATTATGAGCGGTTCGTCGATCCGTGAATAAATGGTTTAAAGAACTCCGAGTTTTAATGCTTAGGCGGTTCCTTGTGCTCCGCAAACTATCTCGCGGTCTGCGAGCTGGATCCCGCGTGCTGAAGCATAGCTTTGTGATTTGGGAGTTGCCGCGAGCGGGCAACTTGTTGCACGACAAAAATTCATGCCTGACGAAATTCAACGAATGACGAGCACGAAGATGTCCCGCATAATTGTCGTAGCCGTTGTCGCAACGGATCATCCGCAGCTGCTATGGGATAATAAGGACGCCTCTGTGATATTCCGCAAAATAATCCCTGAGCGAGACTCAGGGTGGCCCCTCGATGTTTTACGCTTCGAGGTTCAGAAATGAATTCAAAGAATCGAAATGTCGTTCGCCTTACCGCACCAAGCGTACAATTTTCTATTTGCTATTTAATATCATCTTTTATGAATAAATACTAGATATATACGAACTTAACCTTCACATTTTTGTTCGCTTAAATCCCATGATAGACGTTTTATTTTGCTGAAGACTACTCGCTACTGGTTTGCAAACGGTGCCTTCGAATTCTATTCGAGTTCTTCAGCGTCCGCTTCGCTGCACGCGTGCAAAGTACAAACATACTTTATCTAAGAAAAGAAATTTACTGTACTGCATTTTTACTGTATTTTCCTTATCTGTATTTACTGTGATTTGCGTTATTTTCTATGTGTTTTATTTTCTTTTGTTCTATAAAAGATTTAGAGTATATGTAAATATATAAAATTTTATTCTTATGTTTATTACGATACATAAAATTCTCTTCTTGATACATTTCTGTAATTCTGTGCTAAAATTTCCAAATAGTAGTGGTAGATATCCGTCCAACTTTTTCTTATCCCGTTACAATTATCAGAGCTACAGTCAATTCCCATTCTCTGGTAAATCGATATCCGTGAGACGGCGCGCCTTATTTCTTGACGGAATGATTGTTATTGGTATTAATGGCTTGACTCGAGATTTAATGCGCACACACCCTCAACACAATGTATTATCCAAGATGATCATTTTTATTAAAGATAAATATGTTACTAATTGATATTGCTATATATTAACTTGAGTATTCTTAAAGAAGATGGAATAGATTAAAATTTTATTATATATATATATATATATATATATATATATATATATATATATAATGATTGCAAATGATGTTTTTATTATTAAATTCTGTCACTTATGTAAATTAGAAATTCTTCACTGAATAATTCTTGATATCGAATGAGAATTTAAAACATCTTTCTTAATAGAAAGATACTTCTTTCTTATGACAAAACTGTGCAGATGAGATGCAATAAATCCGTTTTTGAAAAAACCGATGATGTCTAAAATATATTTAGATCGCGAAATATGCGTTCCTTTCTATACAATCAAGAATACGCATCGCGCGTGTATATATGTATATATATGTCGATCGTGCCGAGCATATGTGCGCCTGAGCGGAATCAACATAGTCGCGACCATCAAGTGAACTTGGCCGTTCGCCAAGATTCCCTAAACGGCGTTTGGATTTCTTCTGAAAAATCGTCACGAAGACTGAACTCGCGAACGGCCGTTGAATGGAGAACTCCTACGAAAAAACGAAAACAGTAACGAAGAAAGAGAGAGAGAGAGAGAGAGAGAGAGAGGGAGAGAGAGAGAGAGAGAGAGAGAGAGAGAGAGAGAGAGAGAGAAAGAGAGAAAGCGAAGAGGCAGAAAATGAGGGACAGAAAATGAGACGAGAGACGATACATCTCGAGCATAAGCAACGCTTCGCTTTTTGCGCTACCTCACCTTGTTTATCGGCATATATAACGTTATGGCAAGAGGATAAGAGACGGAAAAAGGATAAAAGACACCGGGGAAGAAATGCAAGAGAGACAGAGTGTCTTGCAAAAGGGGGCGAGAACACCGCAGGTTGCCGTAAACTAAGCCGATCCAGACCCCATAGAGGAGAGCATTCTGCCAGTTTCTTTCCCTCTGTTTCCATCGAAAAGATTTTTCTACACTCTGTCTAGGGAAGAAACGAATATTCCCGATTGGCGACACGTGCGCGCGGTCAACGTTAATAAAATACATTGCATCCGCGACGAGAGATTCTTTAAAGATCACGATTGACCGGATCGATCTTGATTAGGAAACAAGCAAAAATCCTTATGTATAGGTCTTAGATCTTTCTCTTAATTTGATTTTTAAAAGCAAACGTTGCGTTATTCCAGAAATAAGGATACGCATAATTTTAATTTAAAACTAATGGGAAATTAATACAATATTTAATTTGTAAAAAAAAAAGTCGTAGAAAATTAGAAGAATTCTTGCGATTTTGTAAACGCAGCTAGAGATTTTATCACATTCACGGAAAACTAATCTCATGAGATCGCCAACAGCGAAATCGATCGACATCCGATGCTGAAGCCAAATTTGTGCGCGTTCGTACAATAGGCGATTGTACGAGGGAGAAAGCGATCCGTTCAGGCGAGTCTGCCAACGTTCTCTCCGACAATTCCCAAATATTATGACGTGCAAAACGCACCAGACACGAGCGGCAGGCAGATACCACCACGACACATAATATGCTTCCGATGTATCTTGTCTTAACCGCCGGTCACTGCTTCCACGCCACGACGAAAACGAGCATCTTCCGCGCACGTATACTTGTCGATCGTTTGTCTGTTTGAACAGGCGTTACAACGCCTGTATACACACACACACACACACACACACACACACACACACACACATCAATCCTTTTTACGTGTTATCTTTCAAGGAAGCAGACGAGTTACGACAGAATGTCGGCGACGTTAATTCTCCGTCGTGCGAACGAAGCACAGATAATCCGTAATTCTACGGTCTCTTCTGATAAGATCAGTTAATATCGGGTCTCTAGCATTGCAGTGAATCAACTTTGCTTGACATTTTTAATTGGTCAACTGATATATCGCTCCCTTACTTCGAAAGTGACACAATTCAAAAAAACGTGATTTTCAAGTTATTACCATGAATGAATTAAGTAACATTACACTCCATCAACTAATTAACTTCATAAAAAGATCATTACAATTTAAAAAAGTGATTCAAAAGTAATTGTCCAAATCGTCATAACATAAAAAAGGAGCTTCTTAAAAAATTGTGAAATAAAAATTATAAGAAATTCACATAAAAATATTAACAATTACTTTTACAAGATGAGAAAATTATTACAGTGGCTGAAACAGTGTCTTTTAAAGCAAGGAATACAAAGAAATAATGAATCACAACGAATTAGTCAAGAAAAAGCTGTAAGATGTTAAAAATAGATCCCCATTCTCTAAAGGTTAAGCACCAAGATGTTTTAATCGAATATAGCTTCCTTCGCTTATTTATGATCAAAATGATATTTGATCATGAATAAGAATGTATTCTTTTTGCTGATATTATTTAATTATTCAATAATTTTCTAAATTAAAAAATAATTTTCCTCTTTTCTGGGAAACTTAATTTTTTTTATTAAAGGGGTTCTCCGTGCCTAGTTATATTTCTTTTTGTGAATTTATACAATTTCCAATTTTCAAGTACAGACAGTTTGAACTGGAAATTGTATAAATTCACAAAAAGAAATATGAGGCACGAAGACCCTTGACTGAATATGACCTTTTTCACTTAAGTAAGTATTTAATTCTCATCCATCAATTTTCATTTAATATTTTAAGTTGTTAATTTTGAAATAAGCCTCGATTTATTATAATGATATAGTCATTACAGATTAACATACAGACATGTATATTGTATATTTCGAAGTTACTATAAAGAACAAACTCAAAAATTTGAAAGAGATTTGATGGTAGACGTGGCGTGGATGTATTTTATGCTTAACAACATATAAATGTCTCAGATATCAAATTGCATTTTCCAGATATGCACGAACAGATCGCTCCCATGTTTAAACAGCTACGCACGAGAATCATTGGATGCACTCGCGCAAATGCTTTCTGTTTATTATCTTTCGCTGGAAGGAATCTCCCAGTGATGACAGAGAATGGTTTACTGTCGAACTTAATGAATAATCTGCGGTTTCACGATCTTGCCTTGTGGCAGCAACCATCTTTTAGTCTCTAAATATTATCTTGGAAAGTTCATAATGTGACTTTATGTTATCGTAAGCAGCCCAAACAGTAAAATACCTTATCTTTTTACACTATCTTTTTACATTTTTACCGCACATATTTTTTTCCATAAAAGAGGATCTTATATACATAAATAAAATATATCAATATGTTTAATATACCAATAGCAAAATATCAATTCTGTCTCTCTCTCTCTCTCTCTCACACACATCACACACACACACACACACACACACACACACACACACACACACACACACACACACACACACACACACACACACACACACACGCACGCACGCACA
>Ga0157363_1006849_pt1 | contig 10760 bp, 5 predicted proteins | sample AttsexASBM1_FD_111477 | JGI IMG/M metagenome (GOLD analysis project Ga0157363, IMG submission 111477) | Fungus gardens microbial communities from leaf cutter ant in Ribeirão Preto, State of São Paulo, Brazil - Atta sexdens ASBM1 | ecosystem: Host-associated > Fungi > Mycelium > Unclassified ...
CATTGAGACATTTGAAGATTTATGCCTGTAAAGAATTTTAATCAGCTTGACGTGAACTACAAATTAAATATAAAATATAAAATTTGATTAAAACCCATTTTTCGTAAGATTTGTGCAGATAGAGTTCTTCATAAAAAATTTTTGAATAACTCAATTTCAATGTTTATATTATTATTTATTCTAAACAAAATATGTTTAAAAATTAATGTTTATATTTATATTACTTTACCAAATTAACATAACATTTTAAAATCTTATGTTTCAAATATGAATATCTTTCTTATAATTTCTTTATCTATTACATTTCCTGTACATAGTAACAATAATTTTTATTCAAATATGAAATTTCCATTTATAATCGATTAACATAATTTTTTAAAGGAATTGAAAATGTGCTTACATAAACTTTCTTTGATGGACGACACAATAGAAGTAATCGATGCGCCAAAGAAGTACCATGGTTAGTACAATGGTTACGTAAATGGATAATTCGAATAATAATTGGGTGAATTGTAAACATTTTTTATAAATTAGCAACAAGTGCTTACTTTGTTAAAAAATATGATGTAGATCTCCGTAATATTTATGAACTGTTTATACTGAGATATCCGAGCAATGTACATATCTTAAGTGCTCTAATTTGGGGAACTATCTTTGAGTTAATAAATATGTAAATATATTTCGTAAGCAATTTTTTATTGACCGTGTGTATCAACATGTTCATAGTCTGTGAAATATGTAAAAATTTTCTAAAGCTGTTTAAGTATAATTTTATATAACATTTTATCAGTATTAGTATTAAAATTATAAAGAATGTATATAAGATAACTTAAATGGGAAAATGATAAAAGTTTATTCTATTATACATATATACAGCAAATATAATAAAACGTAAAAGACAAATAACAAAATTCTAATTTATTCTGACTTTAATTATTTACGCAATTAAATATACATATATAATAAAATATACATATATATAATGTATATATATCTTAATTTTAATGACAAAAAAATAACTAAATCTCGCTTATTCAATTCAGATACACAAGTCTAAATCTTCGGAGAAATGTTCCAATAAAAAATGTGACAAAGTTATAAAATTATATAAAAATTCTGAAAAATTATATTAAAAATTCTGAGAAAAATTTTCACCAGAGAATATATTAAATTTGTCTAAAATTTAATTATTAATACTAATGCTATTTATTCTAAAACTGAAAAATGGATTAATTTTAACACATATACATTAATAAATTAAAAATAACAAAATATTATTTATCTTAAATGATAGGGTTGCTCCTTTGATATCTAACAATTAATATAATACATTTAATGTTTTATAATAGTGTCATCTAATTTTTTACATAATTATTTAATAGAATTTTTGCATATTTCCGAACTTTCATGAAAGATAGTGTATATTTAACATTTCATTCAATTATTTAATTTCAATTAGATTTTACAATTTATATTGCAAATAAAACTCAGGGAGGTAAAATTTGGCGTGGGATATTTCTACTATGGATATACTTTCATTTTTCAGGTATGTCTTATTGTCCTATATTAAATAAAATTGTAAGCATGTAATAACATGTACATATAATATGTACATATAATAAAACAAACACTTCCACATTCAGTCCTGCAAATTACATAAATATCTAAATGGCAACATTATATTGGAATCACTTCTTAACTTTGTTTATTTTTCATTATTTTATAAAAATCTTCTTTTATATTTATTGCTCTAAATAATTTAACACAAATATTTTCATTAAGTATAATAAAAGTATATTTCTTCAGATGTACGATGCAGTTTTGGTTACTCTGATAACTTTAATACAGGTACATAATCCGTAACACAATGCAACAAGAAAAATATTTTAGAAGTATAATAATACGTTTGCTCAAGATTGTTTTACGCTGAACGTAATACCGTTTGCAGAATTTGCTTAGCACGTCAAGATTTTGAGTAAATTGAAATGAAATGATCCAAACATGGTTATTTGTAACATTTTTTGCGGCAAAAGAAAAACTGATAAACTCTAAACTCTCTAAATAAACTCAAGAACATCTGAAAATATAATTCAAGAGCTTTTGAATGAATTTTGGTTTATACGACATTTTTACGACATTCAGGCTATTTGAATTTTAGACTTTCGATAAAATTTTCAAGAAAGATACATTATATTTATGCATGGTGTTAGTGCATGTGTGTATGTGCGTGCCTGTGAATTGCTAAAATTGTAAATTTATGGAATGTTACAGAAAATATAAAATTTAAACAGCTATAACTTAATGAAAAAAATCATATGAAATGAAGTTCGTTTGAAAATTCTTGAATTATACTTTCAGATGCCGTTCAGTTTATTTATTTAGAAATTACCTTATAATTATTTTTTTGCCATAAAAAATGTTAAATGTGGTAAAAACGCCATTTTTGGTCCCTTTCATTCTAATTTATTCAAAATTTTAGCAATCTAGGCAAATTCTGTTCAACGGCATCAGTGTGAAAAAAACCTTCGGGAAATGTACTCTCACATTTCGAAGAGAAAAAAAAAGTGATTTTTTTGTCGCACCGTAATTTGTCTTCTTTCTAATGCATGAGAAAAATGATTTGATATCAACATACATAGTTAAATGCATTTTGATTGAATTTTAAGTTATCATGACAGTTTCTAGATTTTACAACTAGAATGTTTGATACTTTACTGTAAGGATTACTTTATTATAAGGATTATATTATATCATTATTATATTGTATTATAAAACTTTTTTAAATATTTTTCAGTTATGTTAGAAGGTCATTAGATACCCGCATTATTATCAAAATTCTAATTAATATTAACTTCAACGCACTGTAGCAGTTTGATTATTGTGCCAGTCAGTCGTCGTAGATCAGGTAAACTGCATTCTGTATTGTTTTATGACTTTCATGTCGTATGAAGGGAAGTTTTATTCTTCTTTATTTGGTAAACAACAAAGAATTATATTACATCATGCGCGTCATGCGTAACTCGAAATGCGTAATTTGAAATGATATATGTACTATAATTCAAAGCGAACAAAACTGCATAAAAATCCTGCATTAAAGAGTTTAAAATATGCGATATTTCTAAATATTTTTTTTATAGATACTTATTTAAATCATGTATGAAACATTATAAATGTGTTTTAAAAAATACAATGTTTTGTTCTTATAGATAAAAACATTATATTTTGCCAATCTTACGAAATTCTAATGCATGTACCGTCATGTTGTTACATGGACGCAGGAATGTTGCGAGCTCGTCATTTTATTAAAATTGTAATATTCGCCGAATAATTGGTTATTCGACATTAAGGACAGTAAGGAGGGAGTAATAGACACGTAAAAGAAATCCGTAAGAAGCGAAAATTGGAACAAGAAACGTAAAAGAAACGTAAACTAAACATTAAAGAAATATAAATAAAGTATAGATGAATATTCGTTGAATGTAAACAGAAGAGGCAAAAAGCAAAAAATAGAAAACAAAGAGCACATTAGAGCAGAATAGGCTTAATTTTTGTCTCGGCCGACATAAAATGATAAAACAAAAAAATCGAAAAAGAAGCAAAAAGACAAGATGCGAAAACTAGCAAAAAGAAGAAAACAAAAAACAAAAAACACATTGTAGAATAGACTTAATACATAATACATTACGCACAACAATTAGAGGATCACAGAAATTTGCAATTCATCCGAATCCATATTCTAAATCCATAAAAATGGATCCATATAAAAAATTTTTATACATATCAATAAATTAAAGTAATTACATAAAATTCTATAAGTTATTATTTTATAACTTTTTACAAGAAATATACGCTAGCTGTATAATGAAGGAAACATATTAATATGAAATATACATAAAAGCGATTAATTAAAAATAAGTAATTTATATGTGTAACACTTATTCTACATGTTTACATAATTCTTTTTATGTTTTTTTTACTTAACTATTAAATAAAATAGAATTCATGATATATTTTTACGGTACAACTTTTTTTTAACTCAAGTTAAATTAAAATAAAAAATTTCTTATTCATAATTTTTTTTTAAATAAAATAATGGATTTTCTACTCAATTTTAAATTGAATAGCATTCATGACCCATTTAAAAAAAAAACTTTTTTTTATTCAATTGGATTAAAAAATGCATTTCTTATTCAGAATTTTAAATTGAGCAGTATTTACGATGCACAGAAATGGCTGATATTATTTTTAGATACAACTGAATTGAAAAACTGCATTTCTTATTCACAATTTGAATTGAGAAGTATTCACGATGCACACAAAATACTATAATTTATAAAATACTATAATTATTATTTTTAGATTAAAAACATTAATTATTATTCTTATTATTGTTTAAATTAAAAAGCAAATACTCCATACCATTCCTATAAATGAATAAAAATACATTCAAGATTGAAAAGGAATAGACATTTGTTTCATGCAATTCCTATAAATGAATAAAAATGCATTCAGGATTGAAAATGATTCATTTTAACATTCATAAATTCGTATTTCTGAAAATCTGAATACATACATTTTAATCCATTTCAATCCATTCTCGTTTGCTGGGTGGAACTTGTTGGGCCAGTATCTCAAACTAATAACTAATCTAATAACTAATCTTATAAACTTAGCTGTTTGAATGAAATCTGTCTTCATTAATGCTTTTTATATTAACAATTAAACATATATTTTATGTTTAATTATTATTATAAAGAATAAAGATTTGAATTTTTTTAATTTTATTAATTAAAGCATTTAAAAAGAAAGAATATTATTAATTATTATAAAAATAAATAAAATAATAAAAATTTGATAATAAAATTAATAAAATAATAAAAATTTGATTAATATAAATAATATAAAGTAGTCAAGGACTCTTATAAATTTAATAACAATATAATGATAAACGAGCAAATAAGAATCGATTTTTTTAAATGTGAATGCGTATAAAGATTATTAATAAAAGTGAAATACATATATAATAGAAATATTATACTAGAAATATTATTACATGTTTTTGCTTATTGAGCCATCTTCAGATATTATCTTCCTCTCGCTTTACATTAGTTATTGAAAAGATAAAAAACATAATGTAATGTGTTCCAATTTATGAGTGATCTTGATGATTACTTTACATGGAAGATGACCGCTATTCACAAACGATGAAATGATCGATTGTTATGGAATTTCATGATAGTCTGATCAGAAAGACAAAATTTATTCGCTAATAAATAATTTGATAAAATAAAATTATTAGAAATCAAATTATTAGATAAATAATTTGATAAAATAAAATTCTTTAGAAAAATTGTTTTTTTTATATTCAGTAAAAAGTAAGTAAACAACATCATCTCGATAAAACACTCATCATCATGATTGCAATTATTATTATTATTAATTATTATAGAAACACTTCGTCAAAATTATTATTTAAAAATGTATAAAATATAATGACAAAAACGTCAGTCAGATGACGAGAAATTTACTTCACAGTTCATGAGAACAAATTAATAATAACTGTAACTAATGTAAAGAAAGAGGAAGATAATATCTGAAGATGGCTCAATATAAAAACTGAAACACGTAATAATAATTCTAGTTTCTATTATATACGTATTTAACTTTCATTAATAATCTTTATACGTTCACATTTAAAAAAATCAACTCTTATTTGCTCGGTTATTGTTATTGATTAATATATACATATCTAATGTATACAAGACTAATATATCCTTTCATATTTTTAATAATATATAACCTCATTAAATGAATATCTTCATGGCTCAACTTATTCTTCGAGGATGCTCAACATGCCTCATGGGTATATTGATCCACTTTGCCTTTTCCTTATAATTAACGTAATTTTTTTCTTATTTACGAGATGTATATATTAAAAATTTATAAATACTTAATTATTAAGCCAGATAAATATGCAACATTTTAAAGCATTCACCATTAATCTATCATAATTATATGAAGATTTATAATAATTTAAAGAAAAAATGTCATAATTAGTCTCGCGCTCTATTCTACTATACATTATTATAAATATAAATATCTTTTTCTAATAACTTAAATATAAATTTATATTTTACAATTTGATTTTTTTATATCAAGCGCATTATTTTATAAAAAAAAGATATATAAAATATAATTTTAGAAAATTATTCGAAAAGGTAACATTTCTTTGAATTCATTTTATTTCATTCACGCAATACCTGATCGCGTTCGTGTATTTACAGTCTCTACTTGTAAGATAATTATTTATAATCTTTCGCCAATTACAATAGAGCAATCACAGATCACATTGGAACTTCGCCGATCTTCCATAAAAGAAATAATTTGTATATAGATAATAATCCCATACTATTATATGTATATTCAATAATTAATCGCCACAAAATATACATCCGATCCTTGTAAAATCCCGCAAGAGATTTTATATTATATTTTTATTTCTCCCACACAAAATATTATTTATGCATTAACATTATAGTCATTACAAAATATTATTTTTATATGTTAATAAATCGTTGTTCTCTTCATGAAAGAAAATAATTTATGCATTAATATTAAGCGCTAGAAAATGTGCCCAATCTTTGAAGTGTGATAAATTCCTTGAACTCTACAGAGAGCAAAGCCAGACGAAAATTACACGCAAGGCCATTCGATATTAGAGAAGATATATAACGATTATAAAACAATCGCCCAGTTCATTTTTGCAAAAAGAGTTCTCGTCAAACGTACAATATGTTGTTTAGGAAGATACAAAAGAATTTACATAAAGATAAGTAGATTACTGATATGCTTTACTGATATGTTTTTATATTTTAATTTCGTCGGCACTTGGACCGGCGATAATAACGCTATTATTGGCAGCAATAGCCGTTTCCAGCAGATGATCGTTTCTGTGCTTCTTCATTGCATGATTGTTGTTCTTGCCGGTCAATACCATTAAATCCGAATGTATTCTAAAGTGCAATCTAGATTCTAATAAGTAGCCCGTATAGTTTTTTCTGAAATTTAAATACAATTATAATTTCTAATGTAAAATCTATGTTAAATGTATAACGTAATATCCAATCCAATCAGCAGACAATGTTTTTTAAATGTTTTTTAAACATTTATTTCTTATTAATTTTACATTATTTTCATGATTCGTTTTCAAAATTCATTAATTTAATGTTTATTTAATGTTTATTTTATTTGAAATAATGGTTATCTGAAATAATGGAAAAAACATTTTTTAAACGTTATTTAATGTTTATTAAATGTTTATTTTTTCAATTTCATTTGAAATAAAGATTTAAAGAAATATTTTTTAAATATGTGTTTAACGTTTATAAAATATGTATTTTACATTATTTATTCATTTAAAATGTGGTAATAAGAAATATTTATTTTACGTTTATTTAACATTTATTTCACATTAATTACTTGTTTGAAATAATGATATAAGAAAACATTTATTTAATGTTTATTGAATTTTTTTTAAACGTTTAATAAATATTTGTTTTTTGTTATTTATTTATTTAAAATATGATAAAAAAACATTTATTTAACATTTATCTGATTTATTATAAAAAAAATTATTTTCTAAAACTCAAATAAAAAAAACGGATCGGAATAAAATAATCACAGAAGAGAAGTTACAAACATAATATAATTGCGTTAAGTGTATCGTGTATGGATATATTATATCAATAAGAATGTGCGTCGATAATTATATGTGACGGATGAGATACAAGACAAGATAACCCCGAGGTCTCAGGTTCAAAATCCAGTCGATAAGTGAAAAAGATTAAAATATAATTAAAAATTAGGAATGCGTTCCGAGTTACACATGAAATGCGTGATAAATCATTTATCTTTGTTGTTTACCAATTAATAAAAAAGGATAAAACAATACATCATGTGCTTCATGCGAAACTCGGAACGCATCCTTAGAATTAATTAATAAAATTAGTTGTCTAATTTAGGTTGTCGATGAAAAAAAAAAATTTTTTTTAAATTCTACATTGTTATTTTTTTCTAATTTTGTTCAAATAATTTTGACATTAAAAAACATTTTTTTAATGTTAAAAGAAATATTGCTTCAAAAATTGCTTTCATGTTAAATAAACGTTTTTTAAACGTTAAAAAAATGTTTCTTTAAACGTTACAATAAATGTTTTTTTAATAAAAAAAAAGGGATTTAATTTTTTTAACTTAATAGGATTATTATTTTTAACGTTTTTAAAAATGTTTTTAAAAATGTTTTTTAAATATTTTTAAAAACACTTTTAAAAACATCGTCTGCTATTTGGGAAACTAACTTAGCGTCTTCCAAAAAGCCTATAGCCAGTTGAGTATCACCCTGATCTCCCGCCAATAACGCTAATTCCACAGTAGCATAGGGAAATAAGTACGTGTCTTCTTTGACAGACTTTTCCAATTGTAAAACTTGTCGCAGACATTCCTCCGCTAGTAAAGGATGCTGCATTTGTCGTAGACAAGCGCCTTTCAATAGCAATAAGAGTGCTTTGTTGTCTGCATCATAATTACTTTTCCTGCACAATACATTATATATTTCTCTTATTATATAACAATCTTATTATATAACAAGAGAAAAAATTAAAATTGATAAAATACTTGCTGTATTTTGTCTTTTAAATGTCCTTCGAATGTATAATTCGAAAACAGATTTTGGAAAGTGTTTACTACAAATTTTTCCATTTGAAGCCATATATGATTTAATCATATATTTTATACTTATATAATACTTATAACTTATATTAAAATAAAATTTAAAATTTTACAAAACTTGACAAAACTTACGAGACTGTTTGGAGTTCCCTCTCCTCTTCTTCTATCCTCTTGAATATATTTAACAACAGGTCTTGCCGTTTGCCTACTATCCTGAATAGATTCCATACGTACATAAGCTCAAACACGGGCAGGACTAGGTACTTTTTTTGTGCGAAATAACGCTGAGTCTTTGAGATTATAAACTTCTCCATCGGTAACGATTTGCCAGCAATACGCTGTTTGTAGGTCGGTGCCAGCATCATTAGGTTATCAACCAGTTGTTTCTCCTCACTCCAAATTGTTGGTTTTTGCATAAGCAGGATTGCCGCCTTTTGATACAAGTAGATAGTGCGTGACCAATTGGACTCGTTTATCAACATCGTGGCGTACGTGGCCGCATTGCTCCATTGCTGTAGCGAACAGTGCGACCACATTAATTCCCAATAACAGATATGATGGAACTGTGGCCAAACATTCTGACTCTTCCACGACTTTATGTACCAGTCTATGCATTCCTCGAAATTGCCTCGCGTGAATTCTAGCCTTCCTTTGAAAAACAGGAACCACACACCGTTCGGATAGAGGCTCAATTCTTGTTCCAATACTTGCTCACACCACTCTAGATCGCCGTCCGAATGACTTAGCACAATGCAGACTATCAAATTATAGGACAATAGAGTCATTACACATAGGATTTGTCGCAATCCTCTTCTTTCACTATAGCCTGCTTTCAATTCCATTAGACCGTATTCCTAACGATTAAAATTTATAAGTAAAACTCTATGCTTCTCGCATTATACTATATAGCTAACATATAATTATATATGACATATCCTATAATCACCTTATCGCCAGAGAACCCGATAAATTCTAACAATTTAATAACACGCGCTGGTAATAATGAGATCATCTAGAACAAAGTTTGATTTAATAAAAAGTATGTAATAAAAGATAATATATATTGCAATAAAAATATACAAATACCAAATTGAACGCGCCGATGCCCATGCGAACGCCACTCTCGAAATGCACTTTATGAATGTCGTTTTCCCACTTCCGGTTTTTCAAAATCGTCATGCATTCTCTGCAGGAGATAATAATTAATTGTTAGAGAAATAGAAAATCGACAATAGCCGTTCCGTTGTGACTTATTTACTTGTACGATAGAAAACAGGTACGAATTTTCAGTCCTGCCTTGACAAAGCTGACCAAAGTTTCATCTTCCACAAATGTGAGCATCGATTTTAAAAGGAGCGACTCGGCATAACAGAGTTCCGCATGCACCTCCTCTGCAAGATTAATCCTCGGTCATTCCTTTCATGCACTATATATGACAGCTATATCCGGGTTAATGTTATTATACATTGTAAAATTGAATCTTGTAAAATATATACAGGATGTCTGATAATTAACGATAAAACTCGCAAAGGGGCAGAATGGACTAAACTGAGTTGAAAAGTTCTTAACCATTTTGCAATTTTCGCATTAGTTAATAAGTTATTAATTATTAAAAATTATTGGCCGAATATTGGTCTTCAATAATTTTTTACTCAAATACTATCAACTTTATAGAAAAATAGAGAAACAAAAATTGTTTATTTCCTTTTTATAAAGTTCTGAAAATTTTTTCAAAATTTTTTAATATCGTATTTTCTCACGTTGGTAAAAATAGTTGCCAATAAAAAAATGCAGTACTAAAAAGTTGATAAAAAATTCTAAAAAAATTCTTAGAGCTTTATGAGAAGAAAAAATAAATAATTTTTGTCTCTTGCTATTTTCGTAGAGGCTTTTTCTTTTCAGTTTAATGCATTCTGCTTCTATGCGAGAGTTTTATCATTAATTATCAAACATTCTCTATATATATATATATATATATATATATATGTCTTCCCTAATGAAAATTTTTTTCAAAATCTCTATATATATCTCTA
>Ga0157363_1006852_pt1 | contig 10757 bp, 12 predicted proteins | sample AttsexASBM1_FD_111477 | JGI IMG/M metagenome (GOLD analysis project Ga0157363, IMG submission 111477) | Fungus gardens microbial communities from leaf cutter ant in Ribeirão Preto, State of São Paulo, Brazil - Atta sexdens ASBM1 | ecosystem: Host-associated > Fungi > Mycelium > Unclassified ...
AAATCACAGTGCTTTGAATGGTTTAAAAAATTCAAAAGTGGCGATTTTGACGTGAGAAACGAAGAACGTGGAAAACCACCGAAAAAGTTTGAAGACAGCGAATTGCAAGCATTGTTGGATGAGAATGACGCTCAAACTCAATAACAACTCGCGGATCAATTGAATGTGACACGAGAAGCCGTTTCCATACGTTTGAAATCCATGGGAAAGATTCAGAAGATGGGAACATGGATCCCACATGAACTGAATGAAAGACAGCAGGAAAATCGAAAAATCACTTGCGAAATGCTGCTCGCCAGATACAAAAGAAAGTCATTTCTAGAATTGTGACTGGCGATGAAAAGTGGATATATTTTAAGAATCCTAAGCGTAAAAGATCATAACTCCAGGCGAATTATCGACATCGACTGCAAGGCAAATCGCTGTAGACGGAAGACAATGCTTTGTATTTGGGGGGCAGAAAGGTATGATCTATTATGAGCTGCTAAAACCTGGCGAAACCATTAATACTGAACGCTATCGACAATAAATGATCAATTTGAATCAAGCTTTGTGAAAAATGAATATCAAAAAAGGCAACACAAAGTGATTTTGCTTCATGATAATGCACCATCATACACAGCAAAACTGTCAAGGAAACGATTGAGGCATTTGATTGGGAAATACTTTCGCATGCGGCTTACTCACCAGACTTGGCTCCGTCCGATTATCATCATTTATTTGCATCGATCGGGATACGTTCTTGCTCAGTAGCGCTTCATTTCTTACGAAGATGTACGAAAATAGCTAGATGACTGGTTTGGCTCAAAAGAGCAACAATTTTTTTGGCGTGGCATCCATAAATTGTCAAACAGGTGGAAAAAATGTATAGCTACCGATGGACAATACTTCGAATAAAATATTTTTTATCATGCATTTTCATGCAATAAACGTGTATTTTCTATAAAAAAAATTCGATTTCATATTTATATATCTGGTAAGACATATAGCGAGAAAATGTGCTGTAATAAAAAAAGACGAATATAGATAAGCAAGATGTAGAGACAAATGTATAAAAATTAAAAGAGTATAAAATTGTAATAAATCTTTTTGAATCGGAACGTAAGAGGTTACATTTTCTTGCATTTTCGAGGAAAGCGATAACGATTGTAATGAGAATTCGTTCTACGTTGTACGAGTGTTTCACCGGTGTCCTTTGAGCGACTGATATATTAATATGGCCTTGTTTTTTTTTAAATACTGAATTCTTCAATATTCGAAAGTTTCACATTCCATAGATATCAGAGCGTTTGAAGTGACCAGACTGAATCAATAATATCATCTTATGTATCTTTAATAAGTGTTCTCAATTTCATATTTTCCAGTGGAATATTCAATTTATTATTGAAAATTATTATTTTAGCATCAATAATTATTTCCAATTCATATTTGTGAGCTGAGAATACTTCATTATAAACATTAATATCAACAAAAAGATCATATTTTATAACACAGAAATAATATTTTTCTATGTCTATATGTGATAGAGCTTCAATGTAGCTTTCATCACTAATATTATGAATCGTATAATGACACATATGAAGATTTGAATTTACACAATCAAATTATAATTTGAATCATATGCATTGATATCTTCACATATCTGCTATCTCCCATGTTTGACACACCATGTATCGTTGCGAATAAACACGTTTCAAAATCCAAGTTCTTTACTACGAAGTAAATGTATCATCGACGAACAATATTGTTTATTTGTATTCATTTTGCACAAAATAGCGGAAACTCACAATTCTCACAGATTAAAGTGCGGTGACTGCAATGGAAGATAAGAGATTGATGCATTAGAGTTTTCTTTATACATGTTTTCTCCTCCATTTTTTTTAAACAGTGTATCCAATCTAGAATTTTTAACTTAACTTTAGAAATGTGTGAGTTAATTTTTCAACTTGTAACTATCATCAAAAATCTAGATTAAAATAAATGCAATGACACATGTACTAACGATGCACTTTGACCATATCAAACCTTTTTATCTAAGGGAATCTATGTCAACTACAATAAAGTATGTCTGTCTCCTCTCCCTCCCCCCAAGAAAATAATGCACCATCAATATCTCATTTCTATCTAATCTTTTTCAAAGATTTACATATCTTAGTTATCGATGTAGAAGTCAGACCATACTATGAATCACCTAGAGGAATACAAAAGTAAAAATTCGATAATGGAAAAAGATTGAATTGCAAAAAATGCAATTCCTACTCTCAGTAGCATATAAAAATGAAGAGATCTGTATATACGCTGTCAATAATGTAACTGAAAGGTATTTGAGGGATACATACGTGAATCTTCAATTTTTCCTAAATTTTTTTCTTCGAGTTTTATTCAATATACGAATGTAATAGAAGCAGAACATGAAACTCAAGAAGAATTAGAAATTGAAGAATTTAGAAAATTCAGAAGATGAATTTATAATTGATGAAGAAGAATCAGAATCAGAATCAGATTATGATATCGCGAATCATGTTATGAAAGTGACAATGACAATGACATTGTTAATAATGCTGAAGTAACAAATTGGTCGATAACGTGCGAAAATCAATACTTTATATGGAACAAATAGGATGTGCGTCATATATTTTTATTATTCATATACATACTAACCATTCTTCAGATCGTGACAAGTTTTGTTCATCATCATGCATAAGAATGCATGACTTATTTTTACGTTTTCTATATATATTGATGGTATGTATTGTAAGGAATGCCGAGATCCGTTGTATCAAATATTAGCATGCAATCTATGCCTTATTTGCACAATGTTAAAGACATTTAACGCAACTGTGCAAAAATTTTTTAGACTGTGTGAAAATTATATTTTACTGTGAAAAAATAGTACATTTTAATCAAACGGAGTGATTTGCTGGCGCAAGTCATTCGATTGAATACATGAGAAGAGTACGTCGTGTGGGAACAGCATTATGTGATTTCATCAACTTGCTGGAAGAACAGAGTAATGTTAAATGTCCGCAATTATCGATTGGTATTAAACAATCGTTGATCGCTCGTATCGCGCAGCTTGAAATTTTGATAGTTCGATGTGTGGATGGTTTTGTGCAAGTGGATGCTGGATATATCAGGACTCCGATGACATGAAATCGACACAGCATTCGAAAATCGTATATTGACCGATAGCCATGATAAACTTTAGACATATGGAGTCTCGCCAATTTCTCGAAGATGCAAAAGAAATAGTGCTGGAATGTGCGAGATGTTATACAGAGACACGATAATATTAAGATAAACACCATGTTTAATGGAATTCATATCAGGTGATAAACGCGCGAATAAAAGTGTTAATACGAAAAACTATGAACTCTTCCGTTCGTCTAATTTAGAAGAGCGTCATCGAGCCTATCCTGATATTTCTAAAGAAATTTCAGGAGCGCGATAGCGGGTAGACGCTGTCGCGTATTTTGAATTTGATCGTGAACAAGTACTGTTGCATGCGAGATATCATATCGAGTTACTGCGAGAAATTAAAATTAAAAGAGCAGTGATTAATGTTTAAGTAACGCATGCTTTGCGTGGAAAGTGGTTGCTCTACAGCTAAAAAGCATACAGAGCGAGAGTCATCATATCCACATTATTCAATCATATTAAATCTCAAAAACATTAAGCTTCCGATGACGTTGAGCCAAATTAAAAAATTTGAAAATCTCAACGACATCTCCGTCAACGTATACTGCGTTGAGAAGCAAAAAGAAATTCTTCCGTTACGGCTCATCGGTATGAGGAGGGACAAGCATGTCAATCTATTGTACGTGCAGAATTCGCGCGACGATAACATAGGACATTGCGGATGAAGAATCTGTCCCGCTTTGTGAGCTCGCAAATCAATAAAAAAAAGAACAAGAAATACTTTTGCAATCGGTATGTATTATATACAGGATGCGATTACCAAAATCCGGACAAATTTCAATTTAAATTTTCTGCTATATTGTTCTCCGCCAGAGATTGTTGTTGGCGTCCGAGAAAGCTTGATGCTGCTAGTAAACAGTCATATTCTCAAAATGGTCGCGATGTTGAAACCAAGTGCGAAGTATAATCGAAGAGCCGCGATCATCGAAGACTTTCGCGGCTGGGCGCTCAGTAACGGAAATTCGGTTCTTAGATACCCGAGATCAATCATTTATGACATTGTAGTAAAATATACGGCTTTAGAATAGTCCAACGAAGGTTCCAATATGCCAATGAGGAAGAATTACTCGAAAGAACGCACGACGAGGACCTCTGCAGTCGTTGAAAGGGCTCAAGTGCTGATTTCGGATGACCCAGGGCAATCGTTGCGAAAATTAGCATCGATTATTGGTGTAAACGAGCCAACAATGCGTCGAATTGCCGAGGAGGACCTTCGAATCGTACAAATCGTATACGTTAAAGATACGACGGATGCTCTCTGAGGCTGCCAAGATAAATTAAGTTGTCTCCCATTTTGACCCAACAACCCAGATTTAAATCCCTTGGACTACTACGTATCGAGCGTAGTTGAAACGGTGACAAACAAGTCTCGGCATCTCAATGTGACGTCATTAAGGACCGCTATTAAGGCAGCATTCGTCGGCATGGAGCTACATTATAGCGTGCGTGCGAACATTTCAGACCAAGAATTAGAGGCCGTCATTCAAACTAATAGGGGATATATCGAATAATTGTGTTCTACAGAGATTCTCCAAACCATGTAAAAGAATTTTTTGTAATATTTAATTTTACATTAGAAACATTTTGTTTAAAGAAATTGTTCGACTTGTACGGATTGTTGGTGACTACTTTGTATATTTAATATAAAGAATTATAATATTTTCAGTAACATTTTTTGTAAAAATAATTTGTTATTTTCCAGATGCTTACATTATTTTAGCTCGAGTGCAAATCTGGAGGTCCACGCAGACTGTGGAAACTTAACAACTACACGATCAATGCTGCCCAATGAGGACAACAAGTGGTTGAGCTTCAATAACTACTATAGGAAGAAGCTCGTCCCATTCATAGTCTATGATCGGGTCTTGATCGAGTAAAGCTTCCATTTCTCATCTTCAAATTGTTTTGGCTTTCTTGTCTTCCATGTTAAAGTCACTTTTGTTATAGCGTCGAAATCAATACTCACATATCGATGAAGTATAATCACCATAAGTTTCCGACAGCATTCGTGACTTTCAGCAGCATTTTTCTTCAAATGAAAACAAAAAAGCAAAACTTCCCGCAAATTATGTTTTATTGGCACAAAATTCGACATATTCAATGCTTAAAGAAACAATGTTGTTTATACTTCGGCAAAATGATATATATTGGTGTGAAAAAGCCACATGATGATGCTTTAAACGTAAAGGTAGCAATAATATGGCTCGATGCGATAGTATTAGTTACGCTATCTCTTGAAAATCCTTTAAAATTAATGCACACTCCCAATATCAAGGATATAGTTATAAAGGCATACAGAATTATTTCCCATAATTAAAAAAATATATATTTCATTTACGAAATCTGCAGCAATGTACTCTTCATTTTCCACAAAGATCTATCGCATATTACAATTCGCACAATTTTCGTAGATTCATGGGTTCGAATACACACAATACAAATTTTAGAATTTTAGCAAAGAATGAGTTCGAGAAAAACTTATTCAAATTAATGATCAACGCAGTTTTCGGCAAGACCATGGAGAATGTACGTAACCCTGTTGATTCGTAACGCGTTAGGACGGGATATACGGTGTAAAGGCAATGATCGCGAAATTAAACTTTCACAGTAGAAACGTTCTTTCCGAGAATCTGATCGCGATTAAAATGCGGAAATTCGAAGTGAAGTTCGACAAATCGATATATGTAGATGCGTGCATTCTCGATATATCCATATTTGTATAAATTTCACTACGAGTATATGACACCGCTGTTTTGCGAAAATTGTAAAGTTACACGAACAACCTAATTTATCATATCAAATGCGACATTATGAAACGCGATATTAATAGATTTGATATGAGCGATTATACAATCGACAATGCTTACGACATTCTGTAAGTAAATAAAAAAATTCCAAGCTTGATGGAAAACGAAAATAACGGTGCGATCATGATTGATTCGGACTTAGAGCAAAAATGTACGCCTTCCATATAGAAGGAAAGAAGTATATGAAAAAGGCAAAAGATATCAAGAGCAATATCCATAATGTTTGAGGATTACACGCGGTGTTTGAATGACACAATCGAAATGACGCGCAGACAGTCGTGTATAAGATCGAAATTGCACGAGATGTACACGAAATCAGAAAAGAAAATCGCTCTAAAAATTATTATTCATAGTCCTTTCTTATTTTAAGGAATCAAATTAGTGTATAATGGCTTTAATATGCATCCAATCGAATTTGCCATAATGCTTATTACACGAAGAACTTATTATACGGAGAAAATGCTTTTAGAGGAATTTATTTCCGAAAAAAAACTATCAAAAATAATTATCGCTGCGTCAGATTTAAATAAAAAATTATCGAAAGTAAAAAGACTAGTGTGACGAATTAAATTTGCTTGGTTATGAAGGTTATATCTCCTCCTCAAGGAAACTTGTAATCTCCCTTGAGAAAAGGAAGTTAATAAGATTCTTTGTTTAGTCAAGGTTTATAAAACATGAAATGAGGAACAAGGAAGCTTCATTCCTCAAGGAAGAATACTCAATACGGATATAAGTCCTCACGATAAGCAATATATTGTACCAGATTCTATTGACATGCTACCATAGGAGCATTATAAAACATTAATATAAATTCATTTTTTTTTGTTTTTGTATTTTAATAAAACATATTTGTATATATTATATAATACGTATTATGTATAATATGTACAGTATGTGTACATTTGTACGTATGTATGTCGGTATGTATGTCGAAAAATTGTTGCAGCAACAACAGTAATAGCAAAAACAGCTGTCGCAATTGTTGCTACTGCAGCTGCAACAACAGCCGCAGCAACAACGAAATGATAAATTATTTAAATAATATTATCCCAAAAAATGAACGTTAAGGGTTTCGGATAAGAGACTTGTAGTGTTTTTTTCTTTCATTTTATTTCATTAATCTTTTAAATCTTTCTGTAAGTCGAAGACAAGGAACGCCGCGAACGAACGCCGCGTGGTACGCCAGACATTTTGATATGTAAGCTAATTTTTTTTTCAATCAAATTAATTAAAATTAATAAATAAAAGAAGGGCTGAGCCAATAAAATTTTTAATATATTTCATATCTATGCAGATGTTTCGACATCGATCGGATTCATCATTATTAATATAAAAATTAATAGTATAATAAATATATAATAGTACATAAATTGTCGAAGTATTCAATGAGATTACAAATTAGTAGTAAAATATATCAGTAGTTTCTGTATTCCCTATTTTTTCCCTAATATCTGTGATTCATTTGTAACAACATCGCTCAATGTAATTGATATAAAGATGATCTCATCTTAATCTTTTTTTAGGAAAAAATACAATCTTATAAATAAAATCACATTAAAAGACAAAAATTAAATTTCACGAATAAATTGTGTCCAATGATTTTAAAAGACTTTCTAAGTTTAAATATTTGAACACGGTGTCAATCAATGTATATGGCATTGAAAATGGACAAGTTTTTCCTCTTTGACCGATGACAAGAAGAAGGAGAAGTATATCAATATGTGTACGTGACTTGCACAAGTTCCACGCAAACGCAACGACGATGTTGGCCATTTTGCATGGATAAAAAATCTGTTTCGTTTTCGAAATCGCAAATTATTAGGAACAAGAACAAGAAGTATTTTTGCGATCGGTAAGTATAATAAGAAAAGCCAATAAAAAGAAATAGCGAAAAATGATTTCTTTATTTACAGATGCCTCCATTATTTCAGCTCGAGCGAAAAATTGCAGTCGCACGAAATGGACTGCCAGAAGATCAACGACTGCGCCATCCGACTGCCGAGAACGACAGATCGCTCGAATTTAGCAATAACAATCGGAAACGAGTGCCGTCATTGTCTATGCCGACTTGGAGTGTCTTCTACAAGATGGAGCCCAACAAGTCGCATCGCATAAAAAATATCGTATCCACTGGAACATGGAAGCGTTGTCTAAACAGCAATGGGAGGCAACCGTTCGCATCGGACGATACACGTCTACGATTGTTATTTCACCGGTAAATTCCGCGGTCCAGCGCATTCGAATTGTAACTTAAATTATAAAAATTCGTTTTATATTCCGTTTTTCATAATTTATTGGACTATGACACGTTTATAATTAAGGAAATTGCTACCGCATATGATGAACATGTAGATATACTACCGATACAAAGAAAAAATACATTTTATTGTACTGCTCAGGGTGCAAGGGTGCCGCAAGGACACAGTTTGTAGAATTTATTCGGATCAGCTGTTAACTAGTTGTACCATCAAGATACGACGTGCTACTCAGAGCGTGGCGGAATCACAGATTGGACGTGGCGGTTTTAAGGACTCGAAATCCTTCAATTAATAGGCCAGCATTCGTAGTGTAAGAAGTTTTATTTCCATTTAGGAATACTCGATGTGTTACAATCTTACGATGTCTTGCAGTAACGGAGATTTTCATAGTAGTGTCTTCTTGACTTTTCAGAACGGCCCCGAGGTGCTTGAGGCCGCTTTTATATTTGCAAATTAGATTGAATTAATGGGTGGTTGCATTAAATTGTCACCTGTTTTGTAATCAAAAATAGGTTGATTTGTAATTGATTTAACTGCTAGTCTGCAGAAAATCTGCAGATGTAGATTTTCGGTATGACTTATTGGGTCATAACATTCACTAAACATGTCGACAACACTAAAGACAAAAATGAAAAAAATTTTCAGAAAAATTGCGTAAAATTAATATTCATTAATTCTTTCAAATTTCTAAATGCAATTCTCGATAAATTGGCGTTGTATCTCGACAAAGATAAATTAAAAATTACGTACGTTCCAAATTTTCAACACTTGAATGAAAAATTCGAGTGTTATTATTGATTCATAAAGGTCTCTTTCCGTACATTAACTGCGTCAAAAAATTGCAGGACATGCGCTTACCACTGTGCGAATTATTCAGTTTGTCGACAGGCGATATCCGAGAGCGATTACGCTCACGCGAACGTTTGACAACGATTCTCTATCCAAATGATCGGCAAATATAGTGATTTGAAAACGGATGTCTTGTTATTAGCTGACATTTTCGAAAATTTCCGCGAAAGTTGCGAGTTACGGTCTCGATCCCGCATATTATTACCTGCCTGGTTTCACGTGGGATGCCGTGAAACATATACTAAGTAAGTAAGATTTGAATATATAAGTAAGATTTGCTCACTGACATCAATATGGTTCATTGAGCGCGATGGCCTCAGTCGATGATACGCACAGGCTAACAACAAGTACATGCGTTCGTACGACGAAATTTATGTATTACGATGTGAATAATCTGTACGGATGGGCGATATGTCAATTATTGCCATATGCCGAATTTCGATAGATCGAAGGCGCTGCAAACTTTGATGTGAGTGTGATCGCTCCGGATTCATTCTCGATAACCACTGATTATATTCTCGAGCTCAAATATTTGCAGCATCTGACCTATCATATCTTTCTGCCCAATGCGCGATAAGACGATCGGCAAGCGCGAAGTTAAACTTCGCGAAATTACTTCTAGTTGTATGATAAGCAACGTTACGTCATCTATACCTACAGCATTTGTCATGATCTTCGCGTAACAAAGATCCACTGGGCGCTACAATCTTTATGGTTCCATGATTACATTGAACTTAATACATAATTTAGAACGTGTGCGAAAAACGATTTCGAAAATAATTTATATAAACTAATGAACAACGCAGTATTTGACACCATGGAGAACGCATACGCAATCACATGATGTAAAATTAATAACAAAACGGACGTTACGGCACGGAGGCGTGGATCGCGAATTTTCACAGCGAAGAATCTAATCGCCATCGAAATGCGCAAACTCGAGATGAATTTCGACAAGCCGATGTAGGTATGTGCATACATATCGAAAGTCTGCTTGTACGAATTTCACTGTGAGTATATGTCGCGACAAGTGCAAGATCAAGACATCAACATGGATAATATCATATAATTTACCATATAAAATGCGACGATGCTTACAAAATCATGAAATGCGATATCGCTAGATTTGACATGAGCGATTATCCGGCGGACAACGTGTATACGGTATGCCTCTCGCGAACAAAAGAACCGGTCTAATGAAGGACGAGAACAACGCGTGCGATAATAATGACCAAATTCGTTGATTCAGAGCGAAGATGTCTGTCTGAGGGTGGATGGTAAGAAAGATACTAAAAGGCGAAAGGCGTAAAGAATAATGTAGCATGAATGATAATGTTTGATTACACGCGGTATTTGAATGAAGAGATCGAAATGACTCGTCGTCAGTCGAGTATATAATTTAAATTACATAAGGTATATACGATATCCGAATCGAAAATCGCTAAGTCCATATGACGACAAACGATACGTCGAATCGGATTCGACGGAGACGTTATCGTGAGGGCACTAGCGGATACCTTTGTAATATGTATTAGGTGTACAAAAAAGTTCTGAGCTTTAGATTTGATACAACCGAAATAACAATTTAAATTTTATATATCTTCCCGCCTTTTTGTGGTTTTAAAGCGTTAACATTTGGCCTTCT
>Ga0157363_1006853_pt1 | contig 10756 bp, 8 predicted proteins | sample AttsexASBM1_FD_111477 | JGI IMG/M metagenome (GOLD analysis project Ga0157363, IMG submission 111477) | Fungus gardens microbial communities from leaf cutter ant in Ribeirão Preto, State of São Paulo, Brazil - Atta sexdens ASBM1 | ecosystem: Host-associated > Fungi > Mycelium > Unclassified ...
CACACACACACACACACACACGCACGCACACACACACACACATACACACACACACACACACACAATAATCTTGTCTAGAGCTTTTGATAAATACCCGTGTTAGGGAAGAAAACACTTCAAAAAAAAATTTTTTTTTTTATTTTTCTACATAATCTCCTTTCAGTTCAATACATTTAGCCCAGCGATATTCCAACATTTTTATACCGTTTAAAAAATATGATTGGTCGAACTTCTTAAAATAAGCCTCTGTTTCGGTGATGACTTCCTCATTTGATGCAAAGCACTTTCCGCCAAGCCATTTTTTCATGTTTGAAAATAAATAGAAATCGCAAGAGGCCAAATCTGGAGAATAGAGTGGATGAGACAACAATTCGTAGCGTAATTCGACCAGTTTTGCCATGGCGATTGCGGACGAATGAGCTAGTGCTGCGTTATCATGGTGAAAGAACACTTTTTTTTCACTAAATGAGGCCGTTTTTTCTTCAATTCAGCGTCGAATCGGTCCAATAAATTAGCATCGTACTGTACCGTGATTGTCCTTTCCTTCTCCAAATAGTCGGTGATGCCTCGCGAATCCCAAAAAACGGTGGCCATGATCTTTCCGGTCGATGGAACCATTTTTGCCTTCTTTGGAGCAGATTCGCCGGATTTAGTCCACTGTTTAGACTGTTCTTTCGTTTCTGGTATGTAATGGTGGATCCATATTTCATCAACAGTGACGAAACGCCGCAGAACTCTTTCGGATTGCGCTTAAACATGTCCAAACAGTGCTTTGAAGTTGTCAGTGCTTTGAAGTGCGATTTCGTTTTTGTTCCACTGTGAGCAAACGCGGCACCCATCTCGTCGATAACTTTTTCATGCCCAATGTTTCGTGTAGGACATTTTATATGCGTTCAGTTGAGATCTTTGTTGAATGTTAGCAATCTCTCTGATCTTCACCTGGCGGTCTGCTAACACGATATCATGGATTTTGTTGACCATATCCTCCGTAGTCCTCAATCGGACGACCTGAGCACTCTTCATCAAAAATGGATGTTCGGCCACGCTTAAATTCGTTGTACCAATATCTTATGGTAGTCATCGAAGGTGCGTTGTCCTTATATACGGCATGCAACTTTTCTTTGATTTCTTCACACGTCTTCCCGTCCAAAAACAGAACTCGAATCACAGACCGATATTGCTCTTTTTCCATGATTGCGAACAAGCACAAACTCGTCAACTTTCAATTGTTATAAAAACTAAACTAACCGATACAGCTGTCTGAAATTTTTATTTGCGTCGTTCAAAAAATGGCGTTACACGATGGTATACAGACTTTTAGTCGCCCTCAATCGTCAAACACCGGTATTTATCAAATAGCCCTCGTATATATATAATAAACTAATTATGGCAAATAAGCGAATATATACCTTTAAGGACATCCAAATACACGAGATAAGTACTTGATGTGCAGGTGACAATTGTAATTCGTCATAATCAAAATCTTCTATTTCACTGGTTTTTATCTTTTCATCAATAGCCAATCCCATCTCCGCAAACGAGGAGGAATAAACTAAACATAAAATTATTGTACAGAAAATTCCTATTAATAAATATTGACAGACAATTCCTATTAATAAATATTGATATAGATATGTTAAGAAAAAATGACCTATTTTAATTACAATCTTATTCATCAATAAAAATTTCTAATTATTATTACTACTAATAATTATAAGTTACTGATGAATTATTATAAAGTTCTAATACTGGAAAATTAATATTTTATTAATATTTGCTAATGGTATCGATGGTAGTAATAAAATATAGATCAGACTTTTTAATATTATAAATATTGAATATATACCTGTATTTGATGCTTTGATAGAAAACGTGGATAAAAAAAACTCAACAGAGTCTTTCAAAAGACTGAGCATTTTCTCCGTAAATTGTGGCGTTAAAACCCAATTCTCTGGACCACCGCGAAAAGCAACTACTAATAAAGCGGTCAATACGCCATAAAATGGTCTATTTTTAACAATGGCTTTTAAAATATCGCTTTTTATTTCTGCTAATTGACATTTAGCTTCATTCAATAGAAATTCTGAATAACTCGAGTAAACGAGAATATTATTATGCTCATTGTCGGAAAATATTGCAGCTGCGTTTTTAGAAACCTCGTTAGAAACCTTGTTTAAAGGCAACCAATGTGCAATTATCTTTACGAGAATTGCTCCGCTTTCAATTTTGTAGAATTTCGAAGAATTGCAATGCTCCCACGCACAATTATAGAGTATCTAAAGTCAGAATTTTTTTATTATAATATTACCATTAAAAGGAACTATTTTAAAATTCAGAATCATGATTTTTGCTCAATTTTAAATTAGTATTTTTTAATAAAAAAATTAATTTTAATATAACTTTTACACTTTTAATATTTTAAATATTTTGATAATTAAATATCATTATAGTGTACTATATAGTACTATAATTTAAGTTTTTTTTATAATAATGTTCAAGTAAAATTCAATCTAGAATAAGAGATTTGTTCTTATTTAGTAAAGTTTAATCTAAAGATTTCTATTACAATTTTTATATATTAAAATCTATTGATTTTTAAAAAAGTTCACATTAAGGAATATATCTTTCAAATTTTTCTTACTCGTATGTGTATATGCGAAAGTATAAAACATTTAAGGAAACACATAAGTATGACAAGCTTCTTACACGTTTTTCTGCAGTTAACAAAGTATCCTTTTCAAAATATTCCAGAATGAGGGTGCTAGCTAGTTGTCTAATATCAATTGCAGAATCTAGCACGAGTCTTAATAACAAGAATAAAGATTCCTTATTGATAAATTTCTTACAAAGATTCCTTAAACCTCCAAGGAAGATTCCTTTTAGTAATCTACTTGAACTATCAGTGGTCTTCAAATACTTATCGATCGCTACAATATTGTGAAGGCATTTTTTATGACGGGTGTAGTTCTTGTACAAATTTTTATTTGTAAAAGAAAGTAAGGTCTCATATAATTTTAAAGCGAGAATTTTGCGTTGATAGCACGAGCCAATTTCGAAACAATCCAAGAAGTATTCGTGCAGCCAATTCATAAATTCAGAAATAGATAGTATACAATCGGTTTTAATGCTGATCGCTTTCAAGATGTTCGAGCACAATATCCTGAAATATTTTATTATTCCTTCTCTCATAAAAATCGTTGCGGTATTGGCGTTAAACCACAAAAATTGTTTTATCAGAAAAAATGGATCTGCTTCGTTAATGTTGATCAGCTCGACAGCGCGATAACAAAGCACTGCAAAAGCATTCAATCGTATGATTTCTTCTTTGTTGTCTATGTAACAATCGATTTCGTGTGTTTGTGGCAGCTCTACATGTATTTTAGCGGCCATTCTTTGCAGATGCGAACGAAAAAAGTATCCCTGCGTATCACTGCACAATTCCCATAAAAATGGCAAAATGTTTCTGTACATTTCAATAGTCGGTTCGAGCCAATATGTAAACAACGATTGAAGAGCGTTGTGATCCATACTGTAAAAAAATTTTCAATTATATCGTATTAAATTCTAGAATGCATTCTTTATATTAAAAGAAATCTTTAAAATTACACAAGACTGTTCTTATATATTATAAAGAAATTTTATAGATAATTTTATAGATTTTTTCACATAACTTTCTGCCTAAACAAAAAGGAATAAATTAAAAGATTATCGTTTATCATTAGGAAAAAATAAGTTTTTTGTAAGAATTATTCTACAAACTTACTGTTTTTCCGACTCCCAGCGGTCAATAACGAATTTTATAACTTTCCCGAACATTTCCTTCCATTCAGCTTCGTTTAGTTTCCTTAAAATCGTCATATAAAGCTTTGTACCACCACAACGCAAAGAAATTTTTGTTAAGCTATTGCATAATTCAAATAAAAAACACTGTATAGTTTGGACTTTAATATCATGTACTTGTAAAATTTCCGTTAAAATGATGTATTTTGTTTCGTTTTGCCACGACATATCTTGAAGACATATCTGATATACATTATCTATGAATGTTTTTTTATGTTTCTGTAACATTATCCGGAGATACATATTGAAAATTTCTGCATTCTGCTTGCATAAATTATTAAGCACATTGGACCAATTGGAGAATATAATTGCTTCCAACTTTTGTTCTAAAATACAATTCTGTTTGTCCCAAAAGCGCGCGTCCGTCGTATTCCTTAATCTCTTCAACCACACGGATAATACTCTATACGCGAAATAAGTATATCTCGTATATTTCATACAATTTCTACATATTACGTCAAACATAATTAAGAGAGCATCATATTCAAAGCACGTCTCAAGAACATCTTTTCGATTCACCTGCAGATATCCATAAGCATTCAATAACTTGAAGAGCTCGAGATTGGAAACGGTGTATTGCTTCTCGAGAAAATATAACTTGCACGAGTCCAGTTTTTGGAAACCAATTATAATGTCTTTGAGAGCGTGCGAGTCGCATTGCGTCGGAAGCAACGCGTAGAATGCATGGCACGCTAAAAGAATGCGTTCATTTCCCAATTCGAAATTGTTACTGATTATCTTTATAATGTGCGCTAAAATTGTTTGCCATTCTTTCACCCTTTCGTCCGTAGAATCGTGCAAGGGCGCGGTACTTATTAATTTCTGAAAAGAAGTAGACAAGTCATTGTAATCAAATTGTGCAATGAAACATTTTAATTAAATAATGAAGAAAATATTACTCGGAAAATCGGTATATCGTTTTGGCAATTCTGCAATTTGTTGAGCACGTCGTGCGGTTCCATTTTTTTGCATCAGTGTTCAGTATTTTGTATTCATTAAAAACTATTATTTGACTGTTTCGTTTGGTTTGTTTTTTCTGCGAGATTTCTATTTCGTAATATAGGATAATATTAAATATATGGGTAATATTAAAATAATATCTTCAATTGTGTAAGTTTTTATCTGGCATTTGAAAATCGAGAACTGCTTGGCTTTTCTTATCGACCTGCTTCGGTAAATCTGATCTTTTAGAACTTTGCATCCCACCATCAAGACAAGTTCTGAAAATAATGAAGAGTAATCACGTTCTCGTAACGTAAACAGAATCGATTCAATGAGAAGGAAGAAGAGAAAAGGCAATTGATGTATAAAGGTAGTCAAATTATTATTAAAAGTCGCAAAAAAACTGCGCAACAAAATTTTAAAACTTTTTTCAAAAAAATTATTAGTTAAAGTATAATATAAAAGCCTGATGGAAACTACTTAATTAGAGTTTAGTACATTGGAGATTATATTCTGGAACGTAGAAATTTGAAAGAGAGAACGAATTACTTCAGAGCTTCTGTAAAATACCGGTTAAGGATAATAGAATGTTGCAATAAAACCATTGTCTTGTTATTTTTAAGCATCTTATTTATTATAATTCAACAAGTGAAAATAACAATGTAAAATCCAAAAACATTCGAATGGATGTATGAAATTAATTGTTTAATAGTAAATATTAATAGATTCAATCATGACTTGCTATGAATATATTAAAATCGAAAGATTAGTATCTTATGTTTCCTTTGGTTCTTCAGGAACATACCCCCCCGTCTCTATTTGCTCTTTGAACTTCAAGTACTCTCGCTTACGATCAAAATGTTTCACCTGCATAAAAGTGGCATAGAAGAGTACTTGTTAGACAGTAAAAAAAAAAGATCCTATTATCGGTATTAAAAGTATACAAATATACAAATATATACAAAGTAAACATTACATATACAAAATAAATATTAAACCAAGAAATCTTTAGAAATGTTGTCGAGAAAAACATTGTCTGTAATACCTACCCATTGAGATGGGCAGAATTTTTCATATTGTTTCCTAAATTCTATACATTCCATTTGAGATTTGCCTTCATCAAGACATTGCCAATATTCGTCCCTGCGACCCCAGCACTTTATGCGATCTTCTTTGTTTGGAAAAGACATTCTGTAATGTGAAAATACAAAAGGAATTATTAAACATACATACATGTATATTTATATATATCGTTCTCTTATTTTAAAAGTGACATAATTTAAAAAAATAAATTTCTCAGAAAAAAAAAAAACTGCTTTTCAACTTAACAGTAAATTGACCAAATAATTTCATCAATAAGAATATATTTTTACATTAAATGTCATTTTTATCATTTGCGTTTTTCAATTCTTAAAATACATCCTTTTTAATGTTATGCTTCAACAATTTTTTTAAAGTATTTTTATAATTAAAATTTACTTTTGATAAATTAATAGGATAATGTTTATATTTAACTCATTCATGAAATAATAATTCGATAAATCATTTTTTATATCACTTCTGAAATAAAGGAATGATACATATGTTTGCAGAAACATCCATTTGCTTCTCTTTATATTATTGTCTTAGTATTCTTAGTTTTATTTAGGTATAAAGAGAAATGTGTAGTATAAATTTTAACTCTATTGATGTTTTCATGTATGAGGTCTTCATATATAATAATAATTTTAAATAACACTTTTGTGATTAGATTATCAGATAATATTCTGACAATCTAATTATTATCGATAATTAGACATTTCCTATCATGTAATAATTATATAGCTAAACATGAAAGAAATATGAAATTCAATAGAGAAATTCGATACACTTACCTATATAATATTTATTCTTTTATTAGGACGAATCTATTAAAAATTCACTCACTCACTTTTTTAAACTGCTACAGTATCATTAAAATTCAACAAAACGTGTAAAATTATGAATTAAAACTAAAGTGCAATGGAAATCAATTAACTATTCAATTACTGCAAAAGATTTATATTCTTCAAACAAAAAATTACATGAATGTAAAAATAATCTTTTATATGATATATGATATACTTTTAGAAAAAGGAAAATATATTTTCATATGGTGTATTAATTTTTCTTTGCCACTAATCAAATCAAAATTCTCAAAGTGTCATAATACATATTTATATATAATGTATATACATTTATCAAACATTTACCATTTTCTTGTATATTTTCTTTTCATTTAAAATATTAAACACTTAAATATTAAATATATTTAATTAAAATAATTATTAATATTTAATATTTAAATGTTTCATATTCCTTAAAATTAAGGAAACACAAGAAACATTTTTAATAAATGTAATTAAATATTAACAATATTAAAAATAGTAAATTAAAAAACTGACAAATACTTCGTGCTTGCAGTAATGTATGACGATTATTTTGAGAAGCAAATTAATCTCAACAATAAAAAATGTTAATAATTTGCCAAAATAAAATGATATAAATAAATATTATAAAATTTAAGATCATGTATATATTTTATAATATATTCATCTCTGGAGAAATATAAAAAATTTGATTTAATCTATCATACAAATTGTCTTATTAAAAAAAAAATCAATTACACAAATCTACTAATGTAGCAATATATATATATATATATATATATATATATATATATATATAAAATCTATAAATAAAAATAAGAAGTTCAAAAATATTCTACATCACACGTAATGTAATGCGTAATCTCTAATGCAATGCATCAAGAATGTAAATGTATTAAGAATTATATCTCAATGTTTTCCAATTAAATAGTATAACAGTAAGTAGTACATCTGATAAAATTAAATTTTAGAAAATAAACACGGCAATATACATTCCGATAAAGAGTCACAGTATTCCCGTTACCATCACTTACTAAACAGCTCTATTAATGTTAACTTCAAATTTATTTCTGAATGAGCAAAAATAGATTTTCGAGAGCGTATTTGCACGATTATGTAACTACAAAACACCGGAAAAATAATACAAACTTGACCAATAAAAAAGTAAGGTGTTATAAATATAAATCGTCATTGCGTTAAGCCATTTACGAACAATTAATCTAAAAAGTTAACGAAATAAACCTGATCTTTCTCATTTCTAAAATGTGATATAACCTCGAAATTTTTCATTTATATGATTATGTAATGTCGAAAGATTTAATCAAGATTGTAATATGCTACGTGTCAAAAGATAATCCTTTTTCTTTTAAAAATTTTTTTAAACTATCTTAACTATCTTAATATATTTTATAAATATGTGATATCTTAATAATGATATTTTGCAAATCATTAGATTCGACTAACCTGAAATGTAGTAATAATGTAGAAAACAGTTATTAACAATTATTTTGTACTATCTCATGTACAGAGTATTTAGCTCAGTCCTATTCGACTTAAATAAAGAATCAATATCGTCGTACTATTAGTGAATCCAAATTGCAAAAATCGTTTGTCATTCATCAAACCAGTCGAACTCTAGGTCTCGCTAGGGCTCGTACTAAATGATCTAAACTGCATAAACTCTATACTAAGCTTTCACAAATTTTATCTTCCACAAATTGCATCTAGAATTAGCAGGTTGCTTAATTAGTGTGACGATTTTTTACAATTACATTAATTGTTTATCTTGAAACTGGATTTGTAACTTTAGAAAATTAAAGAGAATTAATAAGCATAATAAATCTAAGGCAAGAATTAAATCTAATTTTCTTTTAGCTACATATTTTTTCTATACTTTTATTTATTTGTCTATTTTTCTTTGATTTATTGTCGTGTGTCGTAAAAACATTTAAAGTATTTGGACATATTCGTTTTATTTCGAGTAAAATAAAATCCATTCTACAATCGCGTAAATATAATTATAAGTGGTGTAGATGCGAAAATTGACCAATCACACGATAAAATATTCTCCCTCCTCATATTCGACTTTGATTGATCAATTCTTTTAACTATAATATATACTTTTAACTATTCTACTTACAATTACGCTTACGTAATTGTAAAACGAGCTTAAAAAGAACATTGACCTAGACTAAATCCAAAATTTCCTCTTCGAAGAAGATTTTACTCTGTTAGAATACATTAGTATGTTAGTATACATTACGACTATTATATTTCGAGTAAAATTTTCCCTAGTTTCCACCGAGAGTTTAATCCGAATCAGAATGTAAGAAACCAACCAACTACACACAGTCGAGCATTCCCCTCGTTCAACTGTAAGGCTTAAACACAATAATAGGCACAGGCAATAGGCACAAGGAACAGAGAATAACGAGCTGTCCAATCAGAGCTCTGGGATATAATATCGAAGGGATACATACCAGGGACGCTATTCTGCAACTTTTAACACACATTGTGTTAAAATGTGACATTTATCGCTTGCGATAGAGATGGATCAAGGCTATTCTAAAAATTTAATATCAATACTTATTCGTTGTAAGCGACAGTTATCGGTACGGTTTTTACGACATTTGTCGAAAAAGTACAGACAGGTCAAAATGTAAAGAAAAATTTATCTCAGCCAATATCATTACAGCTCTAAAAGAAATGTTCTAGGGCCTAGGCAATATCTATGCATATATATTGTATTGACGCGTTCTTTCTGTGGTTTGTTTCTATTTCGCTGTGTGCTTCTTGGTGCTTCTATTTCTGCAAAAGTACAAAATGAGCTCACAAGAAACGTAAGTATAAATGTAATGATAAATAGAAAAAGTAATAATATATAAGAAAATAATATATATGATCATGATATTGTATTATTTTTTGTATCGATGTACATTAAATATTAAATTAGTTTATTAAAATTTATTCAATGTTAGTAAGCATACATACTAACTATATCGAGCAACATAATATTATTTAATATTACAAAGGTAATATTATAGCTGCATTAACTTCTCTCTCTTCTGCTGAAAACAGCCAACATAACCTTATAAAAGGGATGCAAAAGCAAAGCAAAATCTGTTTTATATCATTATGAAAATATTTTGGATGAACAGGATTTTGGATAAACAGATTTTACTTCGATTTTACAGGATCTGCACAATTTTTGTAAAAAAATTAGTAGTAAATACTTTGTAAAAACTATTTCAACATATCGTTAGGTAATATATATATATGTTATAGCGGTTTTTTTATTTATATTAAGAATCAATGTGCAACTGCAAGAAGGACGAGAAAGATTTACTGAGATTGCAGAAAGCCATGAAATTCTACAGGTAGCATATTTATTATTGCATTACAATATGTGTATGTATCAAGATTATTATGTAAAGAAATATTTTATCTTTTGTTACAGTCGTTAGCAGAAGCTGTAATAAAGCAGGCTGATACTGCAAAGATAATAGCAGAAAATTACTGTCAATTGAACGTTTTGAACAAACAAAAGCTTATATTGAAGGAAAAACAGTTACAAATAGATGAAAATCTTCTTCAAGTTTTAGATAATGTACATGGTTTAATCGAAAAAATATTGAATAAACATACATAAATAAATAAAAGTTCTTTGTTATAATTTGTTTAATATATAAATAAATACATTTCAGCTTACTCAATGTTTTTTGTACTGTTTTTGCATAAACTAACTTGATTTATACAGTAAAGTGAGGAGCACATGTTTTGCATAATGTAAAATGCATGGGACATAAGAAATTCAACCAATCAGAGTCCTTTATTTCATAGGAAGGAAGGAAGTGAAAAATAAAAATGATAAGTTAATTTCTTCCAGTGGCGAGTAATAAAACGTTCTTGTATATTTGCTCCTCGAAATCTCTATCTTCATGCTCTACAACTGGATTAATCCTATGATCCAAGTGTTCATTGTCCATTTCATCTATTTCCAGATCATCATGTATGTCATGTGCAATCCTCATGTAGTGCAACACAGCACATGCATTAATAATTTTGCC
>Ga0157363_1006855_pt1 | contig 10755 bp, 5 predicted proteins | sample AttsexASBM1_FD_111477 | JGI IMG/M metagenome (GOLD analysis project Ga0157363, IMG submission 111477) | Fungus gardens microbial communities from leaf cutter ant in Ribeirão Preto, State of São Paulo, Brazil - Atta sexdens ASBM1 | ecosystem: Host-associated > Fungi > Mycelium > Unclassified ...
CGTTTAATAACATCTACGTTAAAACAACAATTTCTCCTGATCAACGTTTTGTACTCATCATTATCCATTCAAATTAATCTATTAACCTGGATTTCAAACGAATCTATTAACCTGGATTTCAACATTTTGAAGGGAATAACGAATTTTCGCGAAACACTCTCAGATGAGAGACACATTTGGTAATAAAATGAAACGGTGGTTTTAGCGACTCCAAAGCGATCGAACGGTCGTCTCGTCTCTTTATGGAGACCCGTCGATTTCCTTCCGTGTCATCTATCGACGTACCAACGTATCGACCGCATTAACAGGAGAAAAGCCGATACATCGCGATAATGATGACGAGACCGAACTCTTCATACCGCATGTCGGTCGAAGAGATGCGCTATTATCACGTCACGTGAGCTTACAATTTGTCAAGTCATATTGTATTATTGGATGTATGACGGTAGCAATTACGCGATGGGATTTAGTCAATTAATTTTAATTATTCGATGAAGACTCGAACCGAGTTTTATCAGAACGCTAATGTTAATACGCTAATGTCATTTTTAATGCCATTGGCTGATATTTTACAATATTAAAAAGCCTTTTCCTGGCAATCTTAAATCAATAAATTAATTTATTATATTTATTTGCACAATTGAGGATATGTACATTTATATATATTTTTACAATATATTGTCTTAGCGTTTCTCAGTTTAAATATTCCTTTTAAATCGCATGTGAAACTTTGTTGTAATTTGTTAGAGCCAATTTCTTTTCTCTGCGAAAATATGACCTGAGACACTTTTTTTATCGCAATTTCATCGACTTTCTAAGTAGACAAGAACAATCTTACATTTAACGAACATCGCTGAACATTAATGAAAAGATAAATCCGAGTTATTTAGAACGCTCACAAAGCACATAACTTTGCGACTGCAACTGATGTTGCAAGGCGACAAAAAGAAATCATTTGTCGAGCCTCGCATAATTCAGCGAAACGCGTTTATTACAACATTCCCTTATTACAGCCCACGACATTTTTAAAGACGTTTTATCGAACGACATTTAGCAGCACCATTTACTCCATCTTGTTCAGGATAACAAGACGAGCGTTAGAGTATTGCGGCTAATATCCGTATGAAATCATTCACCCCTTCGCTGGGAAGATACTAAAGTGGTGGTTTACGCCCGGCGTCTTATGGCGACCGCTTGGGTTATGCAAGGATAGTTTTCTCTCTATATATATGAGTGTGTATATGTAGGAGGAAGGGGGGAAACGTCGCCGGTGGTTTATAAGGGATTGGTCGGCGGTGGTAGTGCCGTTGGTGCGGCTTAAGGATGGTATGAATCAGAGGGTAACGCTTCCACGGCTCGCGGAACGGCGACGAGGAGTTGTTTCTGAACGGGTCTGGCGGACCATTTATCCGCTTCTCAGGCAAACGACCACGGGAAAATAGTTTCTCTCTCTTCCACAGCCGAGACCATAACTAGATTTATATCTTCTGTCAGGGTGGTCCGATTATTTTCGTCGGCGGATTTTCGTTTCTGGTCATACAAGAACTTAGACAACAGCAGCCGAGAGTTTTTACTCGAGAAACACAGTACCGAAGATATTTAACTTGGGAACCTTCATAATAACATTGGTGACAGTTTGTGAAGAAATCCTCTGAAAACATGACTCGTAATGCGGAATTGAATGCTGAGCGTCTTACTTCTCTTGTAAAAGTAGATTAAGGGCGAATTTTTTTAACTAATTGCTATAACAAAAAGAGTAACATAAAGAGTAGAATAACGTAAAATCCATTAAGAAATACTCATTCATAGCTAATAAATTAGATTTTGTTAAATAAAAATAAAAATATTTTTTTTTATAAAGAATTTAAAATATTTTTAATTTTTTATTTAAAGGTTTATAAAAATAATGGCAATAAAATAAATGGCAATAATATGATAATAAGAAAAAGTGAATATAAGAATAATAAAATAGAGAGAATAGACTAAGAATGTGTATTTAAATGTCTCATTATTGTCAAAGAAAATTGGGACGTTATTTAGAGAATTTGTAAATTAATAATAAATATACGAATGAGATAAGTTTAAATGACATTTGCATAACGTAAAAGAATGAATCGGTTCAAATGGCACATCAGATTAGCTATATTAGGCTGACAGTTTAATTTTATCTTGTCTCATCCACTTTTCATTCTTCTCTAGATCTTCTCTACAAAATAAATAGTCGGCACATTTACTCAAATTGCCAATTGTTCAAGTTCGTCGATGGCTTGTAATAAATGATTTGTCTGGTTTTCCCGCCTACAAACACAAATATTCATTTTTTCCTTTCTGTGCAATGTAAAACGATTAAACGTGCAGTTATATAATCTAGAGAGATGTTTCGTTTTCATTAAAATTCTTAACTTTTTATCAGAATTTTGAACAGACAGAAGAAGGAGATTAAAGAAGACGTAATATCATTCTGTAATATCGTTCTTCCTTTTGAAATCAATAAGAAAATCTAAATAATTATTATCTCCATTCAACATAGTCTATTCAAGATTGTTTCCGGATATACAAAGTAGCAGTGATATGCAGAATATTACTTTTGCAATCCAATAATCTAAAGATATGACGAAAAAAAAAAAACAAGTCGAATTTAATGAGAGATGAAGCAGACTTTTAACTTTTTTTAGCGTGCAAAATGCGTTCTAAAACGTTCTTTAATCTTTGACGGAAAACTGGAAAACGAGGTACGAATCCATGGTTCTTTCTTTTTAGAATTAATAAATTCGCTAAAAATTATCGAGAAGATAAATTATTATGTTCTCCTTTCAAGCTTATGTAACCACTTATTGACCATTTTATTGACTAATTTGAATTTATAAGCTTTCATTAAAAAGGAGCTTTTATTCATTAGAATTCATGGATACATATCTAATCTTTCTCGCAAGCATTTTTTAAGATAGATCTGTATATTATACATACATTTACAGAAATTTTTCTATTCTTTTTCAGAATGGGCTTTGATGGCAGAATGTGTGTTCTACGCGCGCTTTGCGAAGCATCTCAACAATTAATGCCAAAGGGAAACACTTTAATAGAAGAAATGATGAGAATATCATTTTCGTAAGGATTTTAAAGAGATAGATAGATTTGGCAAATATGCGCTTCGAAGAGCCATGATTTTAGTATTCTATTTTTCGAATTTTTTCCTCTACATTTCACTTTAAGAATTCATGAATATTAACTGCCGCGTAAGTTTAAAATAATGTGATTTAAGAGATAGGAAGGAAAGGGAGAAAAAAACAAATATGATGAAAGATGTAATTAACTGATACTAAAAAGATGTAAGAGTTATAAATAAATCGCTAAATAAATAAAAACTAATAAATAATTTTCCTTAAAATTAAATACAGACATTATTTTGATAATTTTTTGATAAATGTGAAATTGTTTTTTATATAAAAATTTATAGTATATATATATATATATATATAAAGTGTAGAATTTTTTCTTCGCTTTGATATTAGTCCGAAAATAAAAATTCTATTATTTACATGACTTAATTGGCCGATATAGTTTTGTTCTCTCGTTCGTGAACAACTCTTCACTTTCAATCGTTTGCACAGACACAAAAGTTATCGAGAACGTTTTGACATTTTTGTTTGCTTGTATAATTCGTTATTAGTACTTGAAACCCATCTATTTGAAACACGTGTTTTACATAAAATCGTATATCTATTTGTAATATCACAAGTAGAGATGATGACTTTTATAAAAAATTTATCTACGATAAATTGCTTTTTTTATGACTGTACGTATACTTCAACTTTCTTCTCAAAAATATACAAAATTACCCCAATTCTCCTAATTAAATTTTCTCTATTTTTTATTCAATTTCATTTAATGAAAACTCTGTTTGAAAAACGTGCCTCAGAACGTTATGTGCCAATTCACTTTACTCCATTTCTTCATTTCTAAGTTAAATTTATAAATAGTTATAAATTTTCTTTGCAAGAGGATAAAATAATTTTTTCAAGTCAAATGATGATGAATTAGAAACATGATTCATAGCACAAACAATTTTTTTATACGAGAGGTATTTTCTTCATTATTCTACAACTGTTTATTATGAGCAATCATGATAGTTAGCCTACTTATCATTTCAAATAACGGAGGCTTCCCTCCTGAGAGACTATTGCTCTATCATTCTAGAATATTTCAGATGTAATTTCTTGCTAGATGATAGGAGGAGAACCAAGACGAGACTCTTGGTCTGCCTTTCCTCCTCGTTGATTTTCCATGACTCTTCGACGCGTAATTCGATTGCCATAATATAGACTGGTGAACGCTTGGCTTATAATCTAAAAGATAACTCGTTTCGCCCTTCTCGTTATAGATTACCTCTAAAAAGAGTGTTCTCCTTCGAACCAGAGGAGCATCGCACGTACACCAAGGCTCATAAAGCCGGCCACGAGGGCAAAGATTGCGCGGCCATGTTTCCCGGGTGCAGTTTCTCCCTCATCGACCTGGCCCTCGGGAAATATAACGCACCTCCATCCGACCACTTCGGTGATGCTATGGACCACACCGGAACTTTCGACACGGAGGTCGGACCTGCCGTAGATTGGCCGAGATATAACATGAGGTAACATGTTGCATGCAAACAGCAGTTTGATTTCGACGCTGTGCGAACGTGAAGAATAGCTCTTGTAATGCTAATGATGACAACTCGTCTTCGACTGAGATAAACGATCACCATGGACATCAGAAAAATGCAAGTTGAATAGACTTTGTAATTTAAAGTATACAGATAAAAATTTTATTTTCTGCCTCAATTACTTTTATTATCGTATTCCATATCTTATACAAAGACATCAAAATAGGAAGAAAAATTTCTAATAACTATGTATCTTTCGCACTACAATAGTAATGTTAACACCATGATAATTAATGTTGCTATTTGTGCTTTATTGCTATTATTATTATCGCGTATAAAAGCACAAATGCGAATTACAAACAACTAATATGCGATTTACGAATATATACATCATTAAACAGAATGATGCGAATAACAGAGTTGAAAGTGGAAAGTGGGGTGACTGAAAACCGAACGAGAAACATTTCACATGGCGCCAACGAGGTGGACAGTTGATATATCTCATAATACGAATTATAATTATGTTGTTCATTGTTATTGTGTAGGATGGCATGATTTAACTAATTGCCTAGGATTGTTTTGAATTTACAACATGGATCAGCAAAAAAGAGAAAATGTATCGGGAACCAATAAGAGAAGACGAAGAAGGAAAGCTTAAGAACTAACGGAATTCAAAGAAATATATTCTGCAAGTCTTCTTTTCGTTTCTGTAAATATTTCTCTCCAATACCGTGTATGATATTTTTAGAATACAAAAATCTCTTTACATTTCATGGCATTGTTGCGCAAGATTTACAATGTTGTTTAAAATTAGAAATTCATATTTAAAAAAAACGAAAAAAAATGATAATCGAGAGAAAGAAATAAAATTTATTAATTAAATCGATTAAGAGGTAAAGATATACATATCGTTCATTTGTTATAAAATGACACAACTTTGAAAATATAGAAAATAAGTTTGAACGTTTTGAAACATTAAAACTTTTAGAATATTAATCTTAAAATGCAATGTTAATGTAATAACTAATTGTAATGAAACAAAAGTACTTTCTTTTTTCTTTATATATTTCCATTCTTTTTTTACACTCAACGTAAAAATATATTGACAATTATTGAGTTAAGTCGTTGTTGAAAGTATTTAGATTTTTATTATAACGCTTAATGAGAAAATAATCCCAATTATTTATCTGTAATAAAGAGAAAGTATTTATAGTATATTTTTAATTATATTAATCAATGTTTATAAATGGACATTGCAAGTGTCAATTCATAATGCGAGGCTCATATAATTCATAAATTACGAAATTCAAACATATACGCAGATGCAATAATGTGAATAAAGCCATATTTCACATTTATAAAATTGCACTTAGAACATAATTAATATTTAATGCATAGAATTATTGAGCATTTAATAATTTTTAATTGTTTATAATAAAATATATAAATCAAATTTTGAAACATAAATATAATTAAAATATAATTGTAAATAAAATGTGATCGCAGATTTAGACTATTTATTTTATTCTAACAATATTTATTTTAACTATATACCTATTTATCTATTTATTTTAACAATCTCCTCGAAATTTAATTAAAATGTTCAGACGTGTATAGATTTTAATAAATTTTGTCCTACGGATCTCAATAAAAAAATCATGTAAATTCGAAAATCCATTATAAATTGTTTTATATTTATCTTATTTCTATTTGTTTGTTCTATTCATAGCTTCCATTTAGAAACTAACACATTTTTCAAATATGTTGTAAAGTATACAAGAAGATGATAGAGGTTTAATCGTATACGACCGATGTGGATTGGGTGAGATATGACACGAAATGGGACAGTGCATCAAGAAGCGATAAAAGTAACAGGGTTGAGTGATGGAAACTAGAGAGGAAAAGAGTACCTTCGAGATAGCACTTACGTTGTATTTGCACGTGTCATAAATACTTTATATCTTCGTAAAAAAAGAAAGATAATTTTGTAGAAACCTGTTATACTTCGTCAGTGTAGAATTACTCCGCATAGCGTATATAACTGTATTGATTAAACAATTGCAATTTCCTCGGCGGAGTTTCGAGATTCTAGAAGATTTTAATTCGAAAGAGTCTCTCTCTCTCTCTCTCTCTCTCTCTCTCTAAATATTTCGAATTTATTTGTGCATAATAAAGCTTCATTTCAGTTTTCTATTTCCAATCAGTCTAGTTTCCATAACTTTCCTTTTCCGTTCTTTCTCACTTTTACTTACTACTTTTATTTGATATCGTAACTGTGAGATAAAAAAAAATTACTTCGGCTCTTCGACAAAACATCGGTAACGATATAAGAATGACGAGACTGTTTCGTCTTGTGGGCCATTGGAGAGACATTGTGCGATAGGCCCATCGTACCCTCACCGAGAAAAATTGATTTTGAATTTATTTGATGACGTATCCAATGGGGGTGTCTCCACGGGAATAATGACACTCTCGCGGCGCCGATGTCGTTGATATTATTGGCGATGAAAGAAATCCGATATATTGATTGCGAGGCGAAAGCAGAGCTCGTTAATAATACTAGGTCTGGCAATTTTCACTATTAACTGTAACATCTGTTATTGCGTTCTTTCTTTTGTGTTCCTAACGAGATAATGGATATACGATAATAGAAAGATTTTAAAAAAAAATTTCTTCAGTGCGCTAATTTTTTTTTGTTATTCGTATTAATGCTATATAATGGATCTGCGTAGGACTTTCTGAATGACGTTAATGCCGTTAATAGTCTCGATAATTTAGCGCTTGTAGGCGTCATTAGATTTATCTGCAACAAAGCTGGAAGAAACATCTAAAATTTTTATTAATTCAGACCGATTCTGCGATAATAGGATGCTGGATGAAATGCGAATAAGGTTATGAGATATTTACGGGTTATCACTTTGTTGAACGGCGAAGAAGCCATTAGATGCTCTTTCGCCCTATTTATACTGCAAAGGTTGTTTTACGTTTTATTGCCGACGTCGTGTTTGTTTTGCCGGTAAGGGACGCTCTTTTTACTCCGTTACAAGGTGCGGCTTTTTATCATTACACAGCGGGTGCGATGCACCTATCTTGGTATTCGCAACCTCGTCACACGTGTAACCCTATCTTCTGAACGGATAAAGGGACTTCGACGTGCATCCATAATAGGTAGGTCGCATCCTGTAAAAGTGGCGCGTCGCAAAGTCGCAATTAACTACAGCATGTACCAAGCACGTGAATTAACTGTAATTCAGAACGCGTTTCTAAATCGGATTAAACGAGAAGAGGCGAATCTCGAAAGCACAAGTTTTATCATCCACCTCGCATAATTCAGTACCCTATATTGTAATATGTACACAGTGCGGCTCATAGGAGAAAATATGGACGTGTTAGCTCAACTCCTGCAAACAAGTTCATGTACACAAAAAAAATGGTCAAAATTCAGATGGATACACCGGGGACGTAACTGAGATGCAATTTTAAACGCCACACTTTTTTTATCAATTTCGACAAAGCCTTAGGAGCTTTAATGTCTCGCACCTGCGCGATGATAAAAATTAGATTTAAGAAAATTACGTCGGCATAATTGCACTGACGGAACATTAATGTTGCCATTTAATGGCAATTAAAATGGGAAATCCAATTTTTTACATTTTCGGTGGATGGCTCTATCTTTCATAGCGAACTTATTAATATGCGGCAGACTGTGACGCGGTCGATCTGTAAGATACATTAGTGGCCGAAATTAATTCTCATTTCTACTTTTTTCCCTTTAAAAGTGTGTGACGCTCTGTAAATCAATCAATTATACTTAATCAATTATACTTAGGAATTGACAATATCAATATTTTTAATCGTAAGGAAGAAATTAAGTACAACGTAACACATACATTTGTCATTCACTTTTACTGAATCTTCCAAAAATATCGCTTTATTGTAAATTCAAGTTTAGAAATAAAGTAACCAACTTCTATATATTCTATTGTATCTAAGTTTTATAATTTTTTTAAATTTATTGCTAAGTCCAAAATTGAAAAACTGACGGTCAGATTCAAAAAAGAAAACAATTTTGGACAGCGGCAGTAAGACATGCTAAGTGCCACATAGAGTCCGATTTCTTTAATTTGAATAATTTTTGCATCCGTGAAATGGAATGAAAATTATCAATTATACGTAATTTATTTTATTCGGCAGCGATGATTTTATTTTTTGCTCGTCGTGCATGACAATTTCATTTTTGATCACGCGTTTTCCTCTCCTTCTTTTTTTTTTCACGAGCGAATAAAATCCGGTAAGAGTGAACGGATATCGATTCCACGGCGGTGGCACCGCCCCAGTTGGCGGGCGTGGTGTGTAGGCCGCTTATAACAGTTCTCCTTCTCTGACAACATCGCTGATACTCGGTACGGTTAGCCATAATTCCTCACAGCTAAGCGGTATGTAAGAGGCAATCTTATGCCGAGCTCGAATGGTCGTTTTCGCATAGCGTCGAACGGGTGGCAGTCAGAGGCTGCCGTTTTCGCGGTCGATGCCGGATTCACGGCGCGTCGTGACACCCCCGTGGAACTCGGGGTGCGCACCCGCCGTCGCTCCCACGCGAGACGCCTACCGAATATGTATGCTTTGTTATGACATAACGCGAGCACCGACAGATGCACAATGCGGGCCATCGTATAGAATGATCGCATTAAATACTTTTTTAGAACTGACTTCGACTGGTGATATTTGGATAATCATTGGATTGTAGAAGCTATTTCATTATTCTGTGATAAATATCATTGTATACCGAACATGCAATTTGTAGAGAATTGTTAATACGACACGCAATTCAAATGATTGAAGCATACGCAATCAATAGTGTTTTCAATGCAAATCATGTAATACTCTTTATCGGATTTATATGCAAATTAAAGTAGAAATGCTATTTAAAAATATAGCAAGTAATAAAATTTAATATATTCATACCATTCGTGATTGACGAATGTATATATGAACTACATAAATCATTTATTTAATGCTTCACCGGCAATATTTTAATTCTTTCGTTAGCAATAGGGGTTTCGAAAAACAGAACAATTTTTTTTATTGTTCCGATATAAAAATCTAAAAAAATTTTGATATTAAAGTTACAACAAATTTTTGCCATCATAGAAGTAGGATTGTATCTATTTGTTTCTTTTTTACAGATATAAATTTATCTAAACCAGAATTTTCATGATTAAAAATAATGGTGCTTTTAAAAATTCCAGTTACTAACGAAAGATTAATCCCATTTAATACAATTGCCATTTTTAACCCTTAACTGTTGTCATGGGTCCATTGGACTCGTATCATATTTTTCAGCGTTTAACATGCTTTAAATAAGAATTAATGCAATATTAATTTTTAGTTTTTATTATTAGTTTTTATTAAAAATAGATAAACTTTCTCAGAGGTATCGTATAAACATTAAAAAGATATAATAAAAATAATAATTTAAAATGTCAAGCTCTATTTTGCAATGCAATAAAATCAATAAAAACAGGTTAATATTAGAGCCAAAATCAGATTTAATAATTTGATTTTATAATAATAAAAATATTTCAAAGATTAATAATTTCTTCACGATATCAGTTAAGAATAAACGAGTCATGTAGTTTATATATAAATTTGATTAATCACGCTGATTAACTTTAAACGAAGCTTAATCATCTTCATCTTTCTACAGAAAATTTTAAGAAATTGAAATTTAGAGTTATGTATAGTGATATAGATTAATTAAATTGAAAAAATGAGCTCTAAAATTTAGATACCTATAAAATATATAATAAAGTCTTTGATCGTCAACATCTAATAGCGACTAACACGTTATTCTCCTATTAAAGCATAAGAACGCTATCAGTTTGCTCTACAAAGGGAGAGCGTTTATATTGATTATATACCACGATCGCATAGCATCATATTATGGGCGCGGTCTCAATGAAGAATCCCGACGGCTTGCCGTTCATAGTGGTTTCGACGCTACGACTTTTATGTGGTCGAACTTTTCAGCCTGACCGACCCGTCGAAAGAGGTAATTATGGCAAAAACTTTTTTAACGGCTCTCGAAGCAACATTCGATGGAAATCCAACGA
>Ga0157363_1006857_pt1 | contig 10754 bp, 5 predicted proteins | sample AttsexASBM1_FD_111477 | JGI IMG/M metagenome (GOLD analysis project Ga0157363, IMG submission 111477) | Fungus gardens microbial communities from leaf cutter ant in Ribeirão Preto, State of São Paulo, Brazil - Atta sexdens ASBM1 | ecosystem: Host-associated > Fungi > Mycelium > Unclassified ...
ATTTAATTAGATAGATAGCTTTACATTGGACATTTTTTACTTTCATTTATATCAATATTGTATTGTCTCATCAGATTATATTTTTCTGTCATTCTTATAATCTTACATTATTATATTTATAACTATAATGCGTTATATTTCGTTCTGGACACCAATATATAATCATACACCAACGTTTTTTTTTGCTGTACAATTTTACTAACAAGACGAAGATTCTTTAATTATTGATACCAATAGTTTGATGTCTTATATATGTCTTATAGTTTGATGTCCATTGCGAAGTATATTTTCATTTGCCATCGACCGTCCATAGTATAGGTTTTTATTTTTCTGATGAATTCTTATGTATGTATTTTATGTATGTTTCTTTTCCGTTTAACTAATAAGATGAAGATTCTTCTTAATTTATTGATACCAACAATTATATACAGTTATTCAATGCGAAGTACATGTTCAATCTTCGATCGATTTTATATTATATTTTTTTACTATTTAGACATATTATATTTTGTAAACATTGATAATGATAATCCAATAGTGATCGAAACATTTGTTGTTGTTAGCCGGCATGTTATTAAATTTCATAATGAATTTATTAAGATATTTTTTTACTTATCTACCAATTTTATAGGTCAAACTTCTGGTTTGTAACCCTTTTTCTTAGAATTGCATTTAGATCTCTTTTAGAAATCGAATTCAACTCAAATTCAAGCTTAGACTTAAATCTGATGAAATAACAAATGTAATATGTACATATTTATTTATGATCTGTCATGATTCCAAAATACATACATACTTTTCTCTTTTGATTAATAAAAATTATTGATAATTTAATTGCGTGATAAAAATTGTCTGCTTATATATTTCGATTAGTCTAATTCTTCTAATAACTGATTCGTTTTAAATTGTCTATAATTTTTTTCTTCTTTCTCTTAAATTTTTCTTCTCTGCTCTCCTGCGAAGTTTCTTCTTAAATCTATATTATTCTATCTTTTATGTAAATATTTTGATTAATCTAATTTTTTAAATAGTTTTATTAGAATTATCGTTCTCTCTCTTTCAAAAATTTTTCTTCTTGGCTTTTCTACTCTTTGAACTTAAGTCTATATCATTTTTGATGTGTTTCAATTCATTTATCTCGCATATTGCTCCACTGGAGAGTGGGATATTACTCCATAGCGATAACCTTTACACAGCAACGGAACACTGCAACGGGTTAATATCACGGTAGATACGTTATCTTTATTGATCATTAATTATGTCGGTAGCGTCTTTAGCGAGGTAAGGAGCAATACAATTAGATAATACGTTATATCGTTCGTTATCTTGCTCTCCGTGCAATGGCTTTTATTATAATTTGTCCAAGTAGTACGAGAATACGTTAGCGGATTTATCGAATCACTCATAACCCTCATAACCCACTTTGTAAAGAAGAAAAGGCTTCCTCCGCGGATAATATCGTGAAAGTGCACGATACTCTTTCATAATATCGCACAGAAATTGGATAGTACCATGCCAGTTTCGTATAACAATGAAACGAGCGCATGTACCTCGCGACTTCATTGAATTTTGGGATAGATCCAAATTGGATCTCATGTATTTAGCATCGTCGACACCAATTGGGTTACAAGCAGCTCAGGAACGGATAAAGCGTTGTTCAGTGAATCTCGTGAACCTTTCTACGTGTTTAGAACCTGAAGAAAGGTTGAGTTTGTATTTGAAATACTTTTATTTGAAAAACAGTATTTGTAAGACAATTGTATATTGTATTTTGTATTTTATGGGAGCATATAAAAGTATTTTGTATTTCAAATACTAAAATCGATAATCAATCTTATTATTTTAATTTCAAAATACAAAAAAAATACAAAAAGCTTTTAATATTCCAGAATTTTAAATACAAAATATGTAACATTTTTATATGCTTCACTGAAATACAAAATATAAAATACATTTGTATTGCGAATCCTATATTTTAAATAAAAATATTTTAAATACGTGTCCAAGCCTGACTTGAAGACGTAAAATACATATCATGCGCAAAAAACGGGCTATAACGTTACAATGGTTCATTTTTTTTATAAGTAAGAATATTAAAAGTAATTCGAGGAAAAAATAAAGTTGACAGATTTTTATTTTAGAATATCATTATAGTTTTGTTAATTATAATTTTATTTGCTTTATTTTTGCAATGGCTTCTCTTACATTTTTATTCAAGATTTAAAATCTTATTTCTTAATTTATTATTAATAATTGGATATTAATCTTTATGTTCGTAAACGATAAAGTAGAAACGAAAATTCTAAGATGCTTTTGTTTTATCATGAAATCTATGTATTATTTAAGCAATATCGATGACTGTTCATAACTACATGTAATACTAACGTATTACAGATTCATTACGTTTTTACTTTATTTCAAAAAATATCTATCAGCATTGAAAAATAAAAGAACTTCGGGTTCTGAAAATCCATTAGCCACCACTGGCGAACCTGCTGGCATGCACCTGTACTTGTTTAATGACGGCGCCGGAAGTAGCTGCAGCTACGATAATGGCGGATACAAATGACGACCTGGTTGTTTTTTTCTAGTGCAACCTCATTTTCTCGATCTGGCCACTTTCTTTTCCATGATGGTCTTTTCGCTCGGTGACTTGTAGTGGAAATACTGGAAATGCGCCTACAATTAATTCGAGGAGTTATGCTGACTATAATATTTCGTAAATATATCGTTAATTAATTTTATCAATGAATTTTATGGATGAACTAAAATTCATTACGACAAATTTTGTTAATTATTTATGCGTGACATATATATTTTACAGGACACGTTTTACAGTGTGCTGATGATAACATGTTGTATTTTGAATATTTATGTAATCGTTGATATATAATGTATTAATGTTGACAATTATTGAGATTGATCTTTTTTTTGTAATAATTACATTTTAACTATATTCAACATCTATTCCTAGTTTCATCTATCCACATGAAGATGATAATCGTTAAAATTTATTTCAAAAAAATGATGAATGAAAGGAAAGATTTTGATGAAATTAAAAAATTTAAGCAGATCTGAAAATAATTTTGTTAGATCATTAAAAAATAGTTATGTAAAAAATTCAAACATGATAAACAATGTTGCAACGAATTTTGACATTCTAGCAACTAGTGAGTGTCCTACATAATTATTTTGATAATCCACCAAAAAAATTATTTTCAGATCTGTATCTAACTAAATTTTTAGATACTTGAGCAAAACTGTTCTTTCCGTTGTATAATTGGAAGAATAGGTTTACATGTGCACAGAGATTTTGAGCGAATACAGTACCTCAGAGATATATCGGAACTCGATGGAAAAAAATATCTTCGATCTTTTGCACGATCGACTCAGTTCCGCCATTTGCAGAAAAAGGAATTAAGTAGCTTAGCGAATTCTACATCACTATGTATTAATATGTATTTGGAGACATGGTAGGGTCTTGGTAAGTATATATGGTATGTGCGTGTGTAAGGGAGAAGCAAGGGAAGAGGAAATGCATCACAAGTGTCAGAAGGGTAAGGGAGTTATATTTTCGGTGAAATTCGGAAGTCAATTTTGTTCAGCACATATATACGATAAAATGCCAAGTTTCGCCACTTCAACTGAAACTTTGAATTTCATCCGTTTTTATCCGCGCGGAACAATGTGCTGCATATGCGGAAAATTACTCCCGTCGCCAGTGTCGTTTGGTGGTTCGTCCAATTCGATGCTTTCTGAGTCACAATCAGTTTCCTGTCAGTACGTATCACGTACATATTCACAACGTACACGTGTATGTGCCTCAGCATATGTATTACATGTCGATCGTATTGTTTTGGTGACCCGCTTTAGGGATCTTCCCAGGTTTCGTTACGAGATTATAGCTGTCAGGTACACTAAATTATTTCTCCGCGACTCAGCCTTAAAGTATATAAGCCTTATTTCGTGGCTCCCCGACATGATCTGAACATATCGATCAGTAATTGAATGTCGTCGAGGGTCACTGAAAATACGAAGTCGGGCGTCGTAAACATCTGTTCATAAATCATTCTTGTCGACTTTCATGTCGATATTTTATTATATTTCTTTATTTCTTATTAACGCTTTTATTACTCTTTATTGCGTCTATTAACGATATTCGATAAATTGAAATTGGATTAAAAGTAAAACACAAGAGGAGTATAAAACTCTGATTTGATATGGAAGTTAGATTTATGATATAATAATTGTATTATATATATATATATATATACAAACAATAATTATATATATAATATATATAATTGTTTTATTTTATATTGAGTAACGATTCCGCAAAATATTTTGAAAGGATTTTAATAAATATATTTTTCTAAAGCAAATTAGTAAAGTAAGATTACGCGAAGATTTTAAATTATAATTTTTAATTATATAATTTTTGTATGTGATAATCAGATTTTATTAGAAAACTTTCAAAAGTATTGATAAAATCAACATGTTTGAAAAAATATTGAATGTTTACTATAAGATGTAAAATTTTTATTATTTCGGGGAGAGAGAGAGAGAGAGAGAGAGAGAGAGAGAGAGAGAGAGAGAAAGAACCATGTGTGAGCGTTATTGTATTATTTTTTTCTTAGCCTAAGGCGACAGAAAATCTGCATGGTTTGCTCTGGCCTGCTTCCAATTCTGCACGTTTTATTTCGAAACAGAAATAAAATATCATTTTGGCTCAAGGATAGTAGCTGAGTTGACATATATGGTTATAAATATAGAAATGCTTCGAAAAAGCCATTTCATATAAGAGAATATAGATTTCAATTAGATTTTTATTATTAAATTTGAGATTTGTAAAAATAAAAATTTGAAAAACATTCTCAGTAATGTTGAGATATTGATTAAATGAGAAATATTTTATTATATATATATAAAGAGAGAGAGAGAGGGGGGGGGAGAAGGAGAAAGGGAGAGAGGAAGAGAGTTACTTTTAAATTTTAATATTGGATATTAAAGTGAATTGGACTATTTAATTTTTATTATTTATATTTCTTGAAACATGTCGATGTCTTGCTATCAAAATTGTATTTTGATTGTTTATTCCTGATTAAAAGATGAGACATACAATTGTAACTGCAGTATTACACGAGTAATGTTATAATGTTTATACATAATGCAAGATGAAAATTTAATCTACGACATGAGATTCATACAAACACGAAAAATAAATCAACATTACTGGAAATGCGCTTTTCTCTCCATAAGTTCAGACCCTATTAAACATTAATTGAGCGCGTAATCCGTTTCGGTAAAAAAGCGAGTTACATCGGACGGCTATGTAAATTAACTCGTATATCTCTACGCTCTCATCGATTTCCGGAAGGATGTACCGATAGAGAATGGTCGGATTTATCGGGATTTAGCGGGACTATAGTGTCCGCGGAGATATCCTCCAATACGATCGACTTATTGCGGGGAAAGACAGAGCACGAGATTTAACATGCGCTTATTTACAGTAATGGCGGTCTAATTAACCCGGATTACACACTCTCCTTTCGCAGCGCGTCCCACCGTTTATCAAAATAAGGTGGCAGTAACGTCGGCGAATTCTACTATGTCTTACCTTACGGAATCTCATTTGTAACTCTTCTTCTCGCCCGCCTGTCCCGTAGGAGTTTTATTCGCGCGAGCGTCATTCGCACCGAGATGCAACGACAAATTATCCTGTCGTTTCATGATGGCACTTTCGCCAGAAATCCCTATAGAGTCTACTTCTTAATGTACCGTCGCGAGACTGATGGAAGTAGCAATGACTGTCAAAGACAGAAGCTTCAATTTCTCTGTGATTGTGAACTTCCTTCGCTTGAACAAGTAATCTCACTCGTAAAGTTTCGATTTGCTATTAATTGCGAAACTTGTAAGCCGCATTATAAGTAGATCTATTACTTCTTACTGCTCCATATTTTCCAAGGCCTGTCTTAATTTTTGAGACACAAGCAATACAAAGTAAAAAAGATGCATATTACAGTTTTTTAAAACATTCAAAATAATCATTATTAAATAATTTTTTACATACAAACATTGTTCTAATAAATATAATATATATACACATATATATATACATTATTTTTAACATTTTTTTAGATGCATCGTCATTATAAGCATGATAAATCTTGCATTATAGCTAGACTAATTTAACTATTAAGTTGTCTATTATTTTATTATTTATTGGTAAAAATAATATATACATTATTCATTTTATTTAAATAAATTTATGCACGGAAAACAAATTAGTTATATTTAATAGACATTTTTTAAAATTTAGTTACCATTTTCCGCAATGTTTATTTTCCTGACATGTCATGTTCGTCTGTAACATTTTATGTGTGTTTTATAAAACCTGCTTTTATTTACCTTACTCGGAACATATCGTGTAACAAATTTAAAGAACAAACTACAACTTTTTAGCCTGTGCGCTATAAATTATCAAAATTTTCGTTTTTCCGAGATGAATGCTTCAAAAACTTCACAATCAGATAGATACATCTCATGTTGTAGTTTGTTCTTTTTATTTCATTTATTTTGAAAAAGTAAACAATTTGTCTGAGAATAGAGACGCGAGATCTTCACGTTGCAGCTTACGTAGAGAAGTTATTGATTCGTTTTGCGCAATCGGCAGAAATCTCTTGAAAAAGATGAAATTAAATTTGTCCATGTCTTAAGCTTCTCAACGTAACGGGTAAATTTAAAAGAAATATCTATATACTCAAATATTATACTTTATTTCGTGGCTCCCATGAAGATCGCTTGAGAATAAAGATTATCCAGATAATGATGAAATTTTCTCTGCCATTTTCTCTGTAAGTCTCATTAATTTATAAAGATATTGTTAGATTAACACTCTTAATTATAGCTATAAAAACTACACTTAAATTCTAAAGTATTCTGTTTAAAACAGTATGAATACAAGTGAACTTCCGCCTTATAATGATTGATAGAAGAAAGTTTAAAGTTTTTTACCTTACAATTCAAAATCTCATAATTAACAATCTACAGATTGTACAATCGTCCAACAATTTTTCACTTCGGATTCAAATCACCCATTGCTATGTTGAGGATTAAACGCAAGTACAATATATAAATCAAAATTTCTTTGATCATTTTTTCTCGATAATATAAAATACAATTGACGATTAGGCAATAAGTATGGCATACTACAATTTTTAATATATCTTTTATTTGCGTTACTTACATTTCAATTTATTTCAAAATTTAAAAAATTCTTTAATTTTATCTTTTAATTTTAAACAAAAATATTCGAAAATTTTTTTTCGAAAATTTAGGAATTTTCAATCTAAGAATTTTTGTATAAGATTTCAGTGAACTTTTTAATTGTTTGTTTCACGTAATATATATTATATTTGTGTAAATATAAAAGAGGCTATAAAGTATGTTTTTCAAATTAACATTATAACATACCTTTTCAATTATGAAATTCTCATCTGTTGTACAAAGCAGTGCGGAAATTACTTTTCTCGAAACAAATTAACTTGCAAGTGACTTGAATGCCTCGCGCGTGATTTGCTATGTAACCATCATCCTTTAACGCAAAAGTTAACTGCGTGCACGCGAAGTTCGAAAAGCTCTTTTGTCGATAAATGCGTTCGCCGTGGTCTGAATGTAACTCGTGCTATTATTTTGCGCTGCGCAAGCACACCATAAATATGCCTGTTACATCATTGCGATCATTGCGAAGCGTGCGTTTTTTTTTTTAAGGGGAACTGTCCTTCCGGTGGCTCATAAAACACTCAAGTGCCATTTCGGCTTGTAAGTCTCATTAAACTTCTCGCGAGGTAAATGAATGATTTGAGTGTCATAAAAAAATTGTTAGTAAAGTAAGTTTCTGAGGAAAGAGAAATAAGAAAATGGAAAAGAAAATCGCGAAAACGATAGAAAAGAGGTAGTTAAAAAAGAATAGATGGTTGAATAAAGTAGAACAATGTTTTCTCTTTCATATTGTAAAACATAGTTTTTTGTTTCAGTTAAGTTAGGTTGCAAAGAGAGAATAATGAACAACAGTAACGAATAATTAAAAATTATATTATATATTAGTTAAAAAGATAGCGATACATATAACAATAATAGTGGTTTATGGGGGAAAAAAGGACAAAAAAAATCTACAGCTTGTCGAATAGGAATAAATAAGTATAAAATGAAAATATTTGATAGAAATATTTCCTGGCTCTAAAAGAAAAAGGCAGAGAGCGAGAAAAGAAGCGAAGGAAACGAAACTGAAGAAGAAAGGAGAAGAAGTAAAGCGCCATCAAGATTGTCGCATGGATAAATTTGGTCGATGAAATCCGTGATGAGGGATAGCGCGAGGTAAAGTGATCAAGACATATCGGCGAGACCGATCTAATTTCCGCCGTTGCGGCGAGGCTGTTTCACCGTTTGCAATGTCGGAACGCGATAAATTATCTCGCTCGGCTTCATCCCCGGTTCTTTGACCAGCGACAACAGCGGTCGAGAAGATCGACCCTATGACCCGTAAGGCGACGAAGTAACTTAACTCCATGACACACTACGCGAGAGGAGTTAGTCCACCTTTCATCTACTCGCGAACAATGATACATTTGTTTTGAGAGAGCACGCGACATGGTTACCATTCTTGCACGAGCATGATTATTATCAGATAAGTTGATAAATCCTTTTTGCCGCTCAGAATTCGCTACATCTCGTAGTCATAGGATAAGGTGCTTTGAATAGAATAGGTACACAAGCGATCTAGTTAGCGCATCTCCGGGGAAAAATTTTCTAGAATATTTATGGGTTGTGTGGGAAATGGCTGTTGGTGTGAGAAGAGAGGTTAATATAATTGAACAACCAAGTGAACGATAACGTCGCGGAAATTAAGTCGTGGGTGTTAAGCGCACGCGTGGCATTAACTATTTATATACTCGATGGAGTTGGATAACTCTACGTGTTCATCACAATACCAATGTGTGAATTTTAAACTGCAGATAGTTTTCTCGCTCTTGCCTATAATTTATAATTCTTAATTTATAGTTCTTATATTATAGATCTTTTAGCGTTCTCATAATTAATCTTGAAGCGAATTAAAATTAAGGCGAGACATTTAACGCAGAATATTTATTGTGAAGCTACGGACCACAAAATATTTCACGTCATGTACTATTTTCTTAGATTTCCCTACAGAATTTGGATAATGAAGAGGAACCTACACGTTTTTGTTTAAAGTTGAAAATAGAAGAGAGAGAGAGAGAGAAAACTTTTTCATTTATTTACAATGAGGCATACAAAAAAGTAAATTCTTGTAAATGAAATAATAATGAAAAAATATTGCTTCCCCGTAATAAATTGTATGTATTTATGCAAGGGATGACAATCATACTGAAATGTATGACTCGTAGCGTAATCGATGTACGAGACATTTACGCTATATATCTCCTAAATTTTGTACGGCATAGCTTATTCCGGTGAATAGGATTCAATGAGATTTACTGTCATTTGCCGGATATCGTTGACGGGCGACGTGCGATTGCAGCAAATACCTTAATTTCCGAGGTACCGGTTATATATACGCAAATCATTACCGAATATTCGGAATTGCATTGTATATTTATGCGAAGTACAACGAAGGTTTAATATTGCGAGCATTATGCTTTTATGAAATACTTAAATTACTTCGTAATTTTATATGTGTAAAATAATGCTTCGTATACTTTTTAGTACATGATTTTTTATATCTTATATAATTGCAGTACTTATGATAAAAATTTACATTGAATACGGATAATTTCAGGAAAGACATTTTGATTTATTTAATTTTTAATCTTAGATTTTTATTTATTTAATTCATTTTAGATATTTTTAGAAGAGCTAATTTCTTATAAATAACAATTATTTATTGTAATTTGTTCAAAGTATAAAATAAGTATTAAAATAATTTTCAAGTAAAATGGGGCAGTAAACGTTATCATAATTTATTCATCATGATTTATCATCTTATGTTTAAATTTCATAATAATAAGTTAACTAGGAGCACATTTCTGTGCCATTTTTTTTAAATAAATAAGATTAACGTTTTGAGATTAAAATTGTAAAGACTTCATTAAATTTTACAAATTCTAATCTATTTTCATATACCAATACAACCGGATATCAAATTGTGTTGTCAATTTGTCTTGTGGTCATAAAGATAGAGAAGCATCGCATATATCAGAGGAATGTATCAGCATGCTCCGATATGCTTGTTTCTTTCACTATGTGCCGGATTTCGATTTCGGATTGGAAATGCGGTATTTGGATTCGATTTTGAGCGTTGCGGACGAAGTGCTCTCGATAACAATGCACTATACGTTGACGGCTCAGTTACAAATTATGAATCCTCAAAGCGCGATGCTGTGCTTGGCGTCTCGCCAGGCCGGCTTCCATCATACCCGCTAAATTTTTTAGATTCTTTTGTTCGTCCGTCGACCACTGGTGTGGCTCACGCAATGACCGCGAAAATCAATATTCTCGAGATAAAGTATGAGTATGATACGTGATTCCGCAGTGCCACGTGCCCCATCATACACGTCCGAAGACAATAAATTCCACAGTAGTGCTCACATATAAGAGAAAAAAATTTATTGATATAATTATTGACGAATAAATTGGAGCAGTATAATAATCTATTGCTAATACACAATTCGTAAAAATAAACTCTTAGATTTCATGTTCTTTTAGATTTCATATAC
>Ga0157363_1006858_pt1 | contig 10751 bp, 3 predicted proteins | sample AttsexASBM1_FD_111477 | JGI IMG/M metagenome (GOLD analysis project Ga0157363, IMG submission 111477) | Fungus gardens microbial communities from leaf cutter ant in Ribeirão Preto, State of São Paulo, Brazil - Atta sexdens ASBM1 | ecosystem: Host-associated > Fungi > Mycelium > Unclassified ...
AAACACGCTACTCGTAGAATATTTTCCAACTGAATAGGTCACTCGGGAATTTAAAAAAGATTCTTTTCTAAATTCTAAAAACTTATCGATGTTGAAAAGCTTGAATTCCAAATCTGAATCACATAAGCTTGGAACCTCTTCCGGAGGTTCGAGGACCGACCGAGAACTAACAAGACGAACTGAGAGAATGAACTCGAGAAAACAAGAATGAACTCGACGGGATCGATTGCGTTTGCGACAAAGATACGACGACAAAGAAGAGAAAGAGAGAAAAAGGAAAGAAAAAAGAAAAAAAAAAGAGAAAAAGAGGACCACAGCGACGTCGCGACGCGCGTCGTCGGCAAGGTGAAGCAAATCACTGATCGGTCCCCGTTGTTGCTCTATGGCGTGCATCATGGACTTCCAGCGGTATAGCTTGCGCGGGCTCGAGCGACGAGGTAGGTTCCGAGGGTGGGAAGTGGGAGGAGGGAAGCGATCGGGCGCAAGGGTAAGAGAAAGATGGAGTGATGACAGAAGTGAGAGAGTGAGAGGGGAACACGTACTAGGTAGGTAGGTAGGTATGTATTCCGCCTCGGGCGACTCCAGGTATAGCGGTACTTGGGGACCCCTTACCTCCCGGGACCCGCGTTTGCCACCCTCCCTTCTTCGCACGACGCCCTCCTCAGTCCTCCTCTCCTCGTCGAAGCGCACAAAGGTTCTCCAACCGGCGGTTGGCGGTTCTCCGCGCGCTGCACGTGTCACTAACACGAGCCCGGGACTCCATTGCGCCGAGTCGCGCCGATGCAGCTTCAAGGACGTGGCTTTTCGGCCTAAGCCTAGCCGCTTTGACCTACTGCCGCCGGAGACTTGAACGAGGGGTTAAGACATGTTCATCGAGTTCGTCGAGAAGAAGGAAGAACTAGGATTATCAATCATCGTAAATGCCTGCCCGAGAAAGATAATTGATTAATAGAGAGCGTAGCAAAAGTCGTACTAGTAATAGTAATGGTACCACTAATAACATATTACCCAGCATATACAGTTTGTAGAAATTGTTTATATTAATTTTTCAATTTCTTATCGTACTTTCTCTCTAAACTTTCTTTTTATTTTTATTCTTATAGACGACATATATGATTGTAAATAAAAAATTTTTAACGAATTTAGGCTAATATAAAATCAAAATTTGACAACTGAAATAAAAAATATTGCAAAATTGTAATTTTTTGGGGAGTACTTATTTATAAAATAATACTTTTCACAAAGTTAAAATTGGTCCGAGAAATTATGTTTAAATTAATATAATTATAAATAATAGAGTTTTTTACGGTTTTTGTATGTATACATATACATCCTACATTGGCATCAAATTTCAATTTTTTATTTTAATTTCATTCAAATTTTAATCTGAATTTCTTTTATAAGAAATTTATCGTAATTTTTAATCTTTTCCTTCTAATATAATCTACTAAGATCTGTTATGATTTATTAGCGTATTTAGTAATCTAAAATTACAGTATTATCTGTAAATCCGACAATCATTGATTTGTAATGATATACATATCTCGAGAAACGAGTACACCTGCGAGAAAGGTTTGTTTGTATCTCACAGAGACGCAAACAGAATAATATAATAAATGCAATGCGCATAAGTAATCGATCGACCGGCAACAATTTATACCCGGCTTCGTCGCGGAATTCATTCGCACTCGCATGATTCGCGATGTTTTCTTTCGCCGTCGAGATTCTAGTAGCACGATAAGATTTCAAAGCAAAACCGTAGAGTTGGTTTCGCGAAATCGCAGAATATTATTAATATTCGTCTGTAATCTAAAACTTTTTTGTCCAGCCCCGTTTTTTTACTCTTGTGGATTTTCAAAAAAAAAAATGGAAAAATTCAGAGTTACTTTTGAACATCTCTGTTACATTATCAAAAATTTTTAATTCAAATGTTAGAATTTTTATTTAATAAAAATTGAAATTTTGCTTGTGTCAAAAAAGATTTGCAGATTGCAGATGGAGGGTTAAAATTAATAACACGCAAATTATTAAATTATTTTTGTTTTTATTATGTATTTTTATTATATACAAAGAAAACAAATCGTTGCATTTATTGTATATAATACAATTTTCATCTTCGGCGAGAGAAAAAATTCGGGGTTGAGAGTTTTGTTTAAAAATTGAAGTTCATCTGCTTTGCAAGCCGCAGGCCCGATTCCAGGATTAATCGGATAAGTATCTTTTTTTCCGTTGAAACCTACATTTCGAGAGATCCGGATCCGATCCACGTTAGAAATGTGGATCTCATTGTAGCGATACTGTAAGTTTGATCGCCGAGAGATCGATTCGTGCCGGCCGGCCGGCCGGCCGGCCGGCTGATCGCGGAAAAATGACAGGAGAAAGAAAGCTCGACTAATAACGCGGCGGCCTTGGAAAAATGCCACCGCCGCGCTGCAATACAGGCCGTACGGATGATGGAGCGCAGGAACGTGCGGAAGAACCGCCGCAAAAAGGAAAAAGTCGACGAGTTCTGATCAATGATGTCAGAAGGATGCGCCGCTTATCGACGTCCGACGTCTGCACGTGCGCCGAGATGCTGCAATTAAGCCTCCTCCTCTCTCTCTCTCTCTCTCTTTCTCCAGCAACCCACCCCCGTCCCGCGTAGCACGTGTACACCCGGTATAATCAACAAGTCGTGCAAAAAAAAATAAATGACGTAATAACGATAGGAAATTGTTCCATTCTATAAATGATAATATTGCATTGACATAATAGACCAATGCAATTCCACGTTATTCTAATTGTCAAAAGTCAAGCCTCGCGGAATTTGATTTAAATTTTTCAATTTTAGTCAGAGAATTAGAAACTATTTATTAGTTACTGTAACATTTGTAATGTATAATTTGAAATTTAACGTTTGTTATAACAAAATCAAAGTATAGCTGTAATACAATTTATAGCAAATTTTAATTTCTTATTATTATACTTGGAAATCCTCAAGAAAACACATTTAAATAACTTCCGCATTAATTCGTCATATTTATTTAGGTACGTATATATCTCGTTTCTTAAAATATAACGGACCAAACGTATGATGTCCATCTTTCATTTGAGATGTATCTCTAATTATACTCAATGTATCCCGGTGAAGCTCGTTAAAAAATTACGAGTATTTGATTGCACTCTGTCTGCTAATTACGCGTATAAAACAGGGGCGCAATAGCAGTGAATTGAAGTCTCCAATGAAAAGTTTTTACTGGTAACTCTTAGTTAAAAAGTTATTCTTCAAATCTTCTCAGAATTTGAATAAAAAAATCCATGAATTTAAACCATTAATCCTTTAAGAGATTTTAGTGATATTAATTCACGGTTAAATTGAGACTTTTGCCTAAAGCCATTCTCCTTTTTTTTTGTTCAAGACTGCTGACAACAGTTCTAGATCTTCGAGATGCAAAAAAAGATTTTCGAACAAGCTTAAAGATTTTCTTTAATTTCTAAGTTCTACTACGATAATATAAACAAGATCTCTTTCTTTAAAATACAGAATTTCTCAATAAGATTTTTTTCAAGACTCAACGATGAACTTCAAATCTTGAAAACTTTAGATCTCCAAGGCTTAAAAAATTTTTTCGAAATTTAGAGCTGTGCACGTTTTGCCCAGAGATATAATATCACAAAATTATAAAATTTCCTGAGAGAGAGGGAGGGAGGGATGTGAAAGCTGAATTTCCGGATTTTTCTGCAATCCAGAGTCCAGTAAGTTCCCTGAGGGACTCAAGGGTCCGAAATTCAACGGGAGCCGTAGTTTCAGAGAACCGGGTAGCCACCGTAGCCGAATTCATCGGGTCGGTTCCGGTACGCGATCACAACGAGCCAGGTGCAACAGGTGAGTCCGGCCTGCTCGGTGAGTCGCAGCCCGGGCAGACACGGCGCGGTGAGCCTCTTATTCGCCAGGCCGGCGCGCCGTATCAGCGCTCGGCCAATCGCAAGAGAAGACCTACATACGCGAGGCTACCACCACCCGCGGTTGCCTAAGGACATTCAGTGCGTACAATCGGTTCGACGTAACTCCCGATCCCGTTAACGCGCGGCGCGTCGCGCGTCGGAGAGGAACTCTTTCGGAGTTCAGATAGGTATAGCGCGGACTCCGCTCGGCTCCGATACCCCAAAGATCTTCGGTTCTTACTTTATTTTCCTCCTGCCCCCCTTTTCTCCTAAAGCGCCTCCATTCTCCATTTCAATCGATCTCTCCTCTCCCTCTCCCTCTCTTTCTCTCTCTGACTCCCATGTAAATAAATCAACTTAATAGTTACTACACCCCGATCGTCAGAAGATACTTGCTGATATAAATGAAATTGTTATGAATCAAAGTCTCTGTTGTAAAGGAAATTTCCGATATGATTAAATACCATATCGTTAAGGTGATACGATTTATTTTTCTTACAAAAGTAGTTCATCTCAATTTTTCAATTAAAATGTTTCAAATTTTACTACATACTTGGGGTTTTATATAATTATAATACGTTCGAAGATCTTAGAAATTTAGTGTCTTAAATGAAAAGTTTCTTTTCAATTATAAACTTGAGAAACGTAATATATTTTAGGAACTTCTTATCTCGAATATTAAAGACATTCTAAAAGTATTAGTTAATTGACAACTTGTTTAGAAGTAAATTTCTTGAGAATTAATAATTTTCCTAAAATTTTTACAAATCAAGTAACGTAATTCGCAGACTTTATGAATTGTCATTTATCATTTTAGAAATCTTTTAGAAATAATTTCTTTATCCTTCTAATGATCTTCTCACATCTTTACAGGAATCTTTGCTGTGATGCATTCGTCGCTGCATCGACGTCCGGACTTTGTGGTAAGTTTTGCTTCGTTACGTTCCCATCCGGCGACACGCGCAATCAACGAGATGGTCCGTTGCGATAATTCTGTCCCGATCGAAGGACTCGATTCGCGTACCCGCTCTATAAATCGAACGTTGCGCAAACCGATCCCGTAATGAATGTTAGATGTGCCCGTCGACCTACTATATAATTGATAGGAAGAGAGCAGCTGCACTCGGCACAGCGAATTCAATTAAAAGACATAAATGAACGACCATCGTCGATTCTCCTCGATTAATTCATTCGATTAATCAGGTTTTGGATTTTTCAATTGGCCACTAAGGCCTGTTTTTATACTGAGAAAAAAATTTTTTATATTTGTGACTATATAATTACGTATTACCATAGTTATGACTATTATTGCTTACCATTTTCTGGTTATCGTAATTAGAAATTCTATTTAGCTTTATCAAAATGTCATTCTAGTTGACCGTTTTCTTAGTCCAATTATAATCTTTTTCTCTATGTACTTATTAATAAAACTATACATAGAGTTATTACTAATATTACAACAGTAACAATTATTATATAATTATAGTATTTATGATAAGATTAAAAACTTTCTCTTAGCACGGTATTTTTTTTATTTAGTAAATATTTATTTATCAAAGTAAACACATTACATTAATATTAATTTAAGCAAATATTTATTAAAATTTAGTGCATTTTCCTCCGTGCATGTAATTGTAAAGGGACCTAAAAATCCGTTCAGCAGCCTATATATTTACAAATTCTTTTTGACAAAAACGAGCACAAACGATATAGTGATCGCAATTTAGCTGAACCATAACGATGACAACTGCACAAATCGTATCCAATTCTGCGTCACAGCTACAAAGTGATATTACATGTGCATTTGAGAATCTCGAATGACAGCCTAAGTTCTCAAGTGTCCAAGCTACTTCGGTGTTACGGTTGCGCTTGGGCGCCATGATTCGAAACGGAAGTTACGGCACGAAGATTTTTCTTTTTTCTTTTTTTTTTTTGTTTCTTTTTTTAATCTGCCGACAAGCGCCTTAGTCTCATTGCAATCCTGTCCCGTAAGCGCCGAGAGAGACTAGGACTCTCTTCAGGAAAGGATGTAACTATGTGTGCATCGTGCACGCGTTATGCACGCTCGTTCTCGAAATGCACTGACGCTTGGGTGCTAATCACAGCCCGAGGCGCAGGGGCGTATCGGGAGCGGCGGCATAGCAGAATATTTTGCCCCCAGGAGGTCGTCGATCTTGTCCGACCTAGCAGTCGCGTCTCGCGATTTTTTTCTATGCTATCGCATTATTGACACAAAATTGGTCGAAGATCAATCCTTTCTATATACGATTCATCGATGCTGTTTAATCCTATATATTACTCGCGTGGGGTGTTTATGACACATTAATGCCCGTTTCTATCAGTGTAGACTTTAATCTTGGTTCAACTTACTTTTAATCTTTTTCTAATTCTTAGAAAAAGATGAAAAGTTAACTGCGATTTGTTGTTTTCGACCATTTTAGTAATAATAATTATAATTATGATAATATGTAATTATTGTTATAAATACCAAGAACTTTTCTGTCGGTGCATCCCAATATTATTTCAATTTTCATCATTCACTTGGATGCTTTACAATTAAATAAATATTGATAATATTCTATATTTTAGTTATAGATAAATGCAAAAACATTTACAATTGAGAAACAATCCCAAAACAAGTAACAAGTGAGTAACCAACGTTAAAAAATATCTGACGCGATGGTTTTAACGTCCGTCGAGTGTCCGAAAATAAGAAATTAAAAAATGAAATAGTAATAAACTGGACAGTAAAATATGAAGATATAAATTTAGAAAGTAAATAAAGTATTTGGCACATATATATTAGATCTGCATGTACATACATCAACTGTCACGCAGAAAACATTAAAATATTAGTCTGACGAATAAGTAAATTAACAAGGAGAAATAGACATCGAGAAACGAAATCGAGCCATTTATTGAATGGCTTCTTAAAATTCCACACACATATCTAATAGTTTTTCTGTTACTTTTCGCATTATCGCATCGCTAACATAGCTCGTTAAAGTTAGTTCTAGAATCGCGATTATAACACGATCCGTTAAACAAATGGATGAATAGAAGAAAAAAGAAAGAAACAATATCTAACGTTCACGAGTAATCTTATGAAAAATGACTATCTGAAATTCCAGTCGGCTTTGATTAATTAGCAGTCACGACTTGCCCAACTTGTCATTTCTCGTTGCGTACAGTAAATCGCCGTGTACAACTGCAAGATAAACAGCGTTCGCACATAGGAAAAGCGCAGCATCAGCATCGTTATCGCTCCCCGGCGCGTCAATCTCCGCGCCTCATTGTCGATAGATTAAGGCAGATTAGGCGAACCTACTTTCGGATTACGCCGCGTCTTTCTGTTATGGAACCGAGATGTATAGAGCAACATCACATCAATTATCGGCGACATATCGGCGAATTTGTAGTCGATTTTCCCTCGGCGGGATTCAACATCTCGAGATGTTTGAGACAGACGGATCGACAGAATCTGCTTTGGCTTGTTAAACCTTGCGAATGCAATATAGATAACAGATAATCTTACTTGAATCAATTCTCGATACAAATAACCACAGCTAAAGATATTCTACTTTTCTCAGGAAGACAAGGGAGAGGCAATGTAACATCGCGACGAAAAATTGCGAATTTATTTGCAAATTATTTCACTGACAATGAGAAAAAAGTTCAAAGTGTCGTTGGGTCCTTTTGTCGGATCAATCCGAACATTTTTCTCACTGAAGTTTCAATTCAAATTTTTAAATGTAAAAGTCACTCAGCTCGGCTGAGTTTACGACGACGATCTTCCCACAATTTTGTATAACGCGCAGTTAATCCTCTTTCGATCTCAAAATTAAGTTACGGAACACGTTTCCCGAAGTTTAGCTATCTATCTTTATCTATATTCCGTATAAGCCGATGAAGATGTAACGAACTACGCAATTGCGGTAGGTAAGTAGTAGGACACTCTCTATAAACGCGGCATTCGCGATGCACGAATGCGCGTCGGCCGCGAGTACTCTATTTGCAAATGCAAACGCGCGAAGACGGATAACATTCGAGGCGTTGAAAGATGGTGGCTCGGTAGCTGGGACTTTAATAAATAATATGGGCTACGTGTAGCCGCGGGGGCCCGCCGGGCCCCGGCAACACGCCGATCTTGGCCGCCATGTCGCTCGCTCGCTCCACAAAGTTGCTTCCCTGTCGGTTGCGCTCTACAAAATTGCTCGCTCGTTCTATCCTCGATGTAGGAGTATGAAAATATAATATCACGAGAGATCGCTTCTTCCGCGATGAATTATCGAACATCGGGATCTCGTTCACTATGAAACTTTATTCAAATACGGCCAATGATCTTCGCGATTCAACAGATTACAGGCGATGAAGCGGCGATTTCAAGAAGTTTAAGTTCAATCGAAGATAATATACAATGATGTATGTAGTTTAAGAATGACCAAGTTATTTTACTTTTGCAAGATTACATAGGTTTAAACCTCTTGGATCTAAAATTTGAAGGAGTTTAGAGGTTATTTAGGTTTCTTTATACCTAACATCCTTAGCTTCTCTCTTCGGCATCGAAGAAAAGCTTCTTCTGCAGTCACATATTATAATATAATTATAATATAATAAAATATGTAAAATAGTCCTTTTTGCAACTTCAATTGCAAATTTCTCAAAATTGATGATGAAAATCGGATTCAGCATCCAAAAATAGAAAATATATGACTAATCCCGTTCGAAGAAAAATTATTTTTTGTTCAACTGCGTCATTGAAAGATCAAAAGGAGGACTTGAATTTATAATGAGTATTTTTATATAAGATCTCAAAGTTTTCAATTTGATTGATTTTTAAAAAGTGAAAAATGTTAATGTGAAATCCAAAGTTTTTATTTGCAGTATCAGAACAATTTTAGCTATTTCCACCACTGGAAAGATTCTGCCCTCCCTCAAAAAAAAAAACATCCCGGCAATTCTAGCGATTTGATCCCGGGATTCAATCGAGTCGATCACCCGCAGAGTCCATTTATTCGGGCGATTTAACGATCCAAAAAAAAGAATCGAAGTACCGGAGAATTTTGCGGATTCCATCAGGGATATCAGGCGGAGCACAAACTTATCGTGTCCCGATTCCTTTGGCGGCGTTTCCTTAGCGATCGATAACAATAAAGCGATGCTATAGTCGTGACCCAAATACGGAATTGTTTATCGTCCGATATTGCATTGATCGAGAAACGGTCCATCCACCGTCGCGCCTTGCTAAGGTGGGTGCGAGCTTCGTGCAAGAAGTAGAGAAAGAGAAATATTAATTCCGCCATATATCCTAATTGCATTATATCTCATGCCTCGCCTTCGCGAGAGTGGCTCGAAATCGTGAAAAAAACAAGGCGCTGATATCGTTGTCCGAAAGGCAACGGGAATCGCGAATATATCGAATTTCTCCGCACGCGTGCGGATCCGATCGCGACAAGATATTTTCTCGAGAGCCGCGGAAACAGGGCCGGCGATCTATGTGTGTGTGTGGAGTGGTGAAGTATATTCCATGTAAATTTGACATGTGTTGGGACCTCCACACATGTCGAGCTGCAATTTGTTGAATTTTTTATTAGCGATATCTCAATGCACGTTTTGATTGGCTCTTGGAATCTTCTTCCTTCTGGCGACCAATCGAATGTGGCAAAGGACCATATAAAAAAAATCCTACTGTAAAATATATAAATTCATATTGGATATAAAAAATAGCATTTAAAAGACGCAAATGACACTGAAAAAAAAACTGATTTATTTTCGCAAAAGAAATGGTAAATACACGTATGACAAAAATGCCACTTGACACACTTAATTTTCTCGGAAACCTGACGTGATGATTCAATTTGGCCACCAATTTGGGATTCGTTTTCAACGATCGAAAGTCCATTGGAAAACACTTTGTTTATTCAGCTCTAACCAAATCCTCTCCTCCGCTCGTTAATTACTTCACGCATGTGAAAAATTTACGTCGCCGCGGCCCTGCGCGTAAATATATGAAACTGCTAATGTAAACTATAGCGAGACGCAGCGCAAAAAAAAAAAAGTATCGGTGAACCAACGATGCTGACGGTAGAAAGGATCACAGCGACCGAGATGCGTATCGAGCGAACTCTCGGCGAGGATCGAGTTTCAGAGTTTCATTTGAATTAAATACTGTAAAGAGATCCGCTCGTTGGCGTCCACAGATTCCCGGAGCTAGCGTGAGTTATTATTATTATTACGATAAATTAAGTTAAATCGATAATGATAAGCAGTTAATCCTTGAATTATACAGAATGGTCCGTTATTGATGATACATCCGGGGAGATGAGTCATGGGTTAATTATTAATGCATTAATGCAAACTTCTAACAATAGAACTTTGTTGGCGTATGTTATATTGGCGTAAGTCGCCTCTTCGCGAAACGTCAAGAGGCATCCTAGTGCATTGTAATAAAGTACTATTATACTGCCAAGGTCGCAAAGGAGAAGAATCGAGAGAGAATCTCGAGACATCCCGGCTAGGAGTCAGCAGCTGTTGGACGCGAAACGAGACATCGACTTTCGGCTAATTTATCGCATTTGAATACGAAAGACACTTTTTTGCACTTTTTCTATTTGTCACTGCCTGATCCATAGGCCATGGCCCTTCTTGAAGTCTTTTTAATATTTACAGTAAAATATATTTATTATATTTTTAAAATGCTTAATGCACAGTTTTGATATTTCAAAATTATTTTTTAATTTAAGGAACTCTTAGATGTAAAAAAATACAAATTTCATTACATTATTCTTTTTCTACATTTATATAGTTTTATAAATATAATGAATTCA
>Ga0157363_1006860_pt1 | contig 10750 bp, 5 predicted proteins | sample AttsexASBM1_FD_111477 | JGI IMG/M metagenome (GOLD analysis project Ga0157363, IMG submission 111477) | Fungus gardens microbial communities from leaf cutter ant in Ribeirão Preto, State of São Paulo, Brazil - Atta sexdens ASBM1 | ecosystem: Host-associated > Fungi > Mycelium > Unclassified ...
AAAATAAAATAAAAAATTGTTAGTGTTCAATGTCCCATAACACTTTCTTTGTGAAGGACTTGTTAGTTGCCATTCTGACCAAATTACCTACCTCTATGTTCTCTTCATATGACAGCTGAGAGCAGTCAATAGGTTCCTGACAGTCGATATCCAGGATATCATTGTTAATTTCTATATGTTGGTGGTATGGAATAGAAGAAGTACTTGAGGAAATTAAAGAACTCCTCAAGCTAGCTTTGCTGGAGAGAGTGGATCTTCCTCTAATAATGTTGTTGTCCATGTTCATGTTCATGTTGGAAGGATTTTGAACTATTGTTGAGTGTAAAGTACTACCTGATGTGAAAAGAAGATGTTTATTTGCTACTTCTCTTATGGGTGTTACCATACAAGATGAAGAGAAAGAAGTGGTTGTCAAACTTGAACTTGGTGTTCTTTAATAAATGTCTTCAGTTTTCCAATCCTCTTATTACTACTAATATCTCTTTATTATGAATCTCATAGTTTTCTCTATCTCTCATATTTACACTCCATAGATAATATTCCTCCTATCATATAATCAGACACATTAACTTTTATTCTCATTTTTTTAATCTAAATCTAGTGCTGTTAATACCAGTTCTTTTGTAAATCTTTTCCTTAACTCTCTAAATGCTTTCTCTTGCTTCTCTATCCAATTCCACTTCTGATCTTTCTTCACTAAATCATATAATGGTCTGGCTATTGCTGCAAAATCCTTAATAAACTACTAATAATAATTGGTTAATCCCAAAAATTTCTGTACATCTTTAACTTCTTTCAGAGTTGGCCAGTCTAATACTCCATTTATCTTCACTTCTTCCATCTTAATTCCCTCTGGTCCAATTACTACTCCTAAGAACCCTATCTCTTTAAACTTCTACTTGTATTTTTCTGGTTTTACATATAAATCATTCTCTACTAACCTCTTTACTACTTTTTCTACCACTTTGTCACGTTCTTCCTCCTCTTCCATTCTTATAATTACATTGTCAATGAAGCTCCTCACTTCCCTAGTATTGATAAAGTTCTATAAAATCTTGTTCATTATTGTTTGAAATATTGCTGGAGAGTTTGTAAGCTCAAAGAACATGACTGTAGGTTTAAACAACCCTTCTAAAGTTATGAACACCACCTTCTACTCATCCCCTTACTTTATTTGTATATTATTATACCCCATTGTAAGTCTAATTTAGTAAATACTTTCTTGATACCAATATTTTCTACAATGTCTAAAATAAGAGGCAAAGGATAATTATTTTTAATCATCCATTCATTTAAATACTAATAGTTCTGAACTATACACTTTTTACTGTTCTTTTTTCCTATAAAAAATACTGGTGCTGTTTGAGACAATTTTAAGGGTCTGATATATGTAAGTCTGAGTAGACTTCACTTGACTCAGATACCAAGCAAATAGTGCTGGAGGCTGTGATACTTAATGTAAGAGTAAAGATATCACAGGGTAAAATGCAATTATTTAGGTAATTATGTAATATCTACTCAGTAATATTACCTAATAATAAAGGAAGAAATATTGTCTGAAAAGAAGAGATTATATCAAAAAACCAGAGCTAGGTATGATAAGTGGTAATCCTCAGAATTACAATATACCCTTTTCTCAATTGCTCTTTTATGAACTTGTATACTTCTCCCCTCTCTTCTCTTGATAACAAATACACCTTCTTCTTCCTTAGTACAAATCCTTTTTTCAACTCAATTGCATAATCCCATACTTTCTTTGTCAGCATTCTCTCACTTACTTTCTTTCTAAAAATATAGATCTACTTATGGAACCTTTGGGGAACCAATTTTTGGCTTCTTCTTCAAAGTTAGCTACTTCCTCCTCTTTGTCTCAAATATCCCACTCTGCCACTTTCTTTACTTCCATTGTTTTCTTCTTTTTTGGCTTCCTTTTTTTCTTTTCTTTATTCTTTTGCTCCTTCTTTTCTTGCTTCTTTTCTTTTTCTTTTATTTTTTCTTCTTCATTTTGTTTTTGTTATATTGGATTTCCCTACTTCAGTCTCCACTGTTTCCCACACTCTTCTAGACACCTCATTATCTTCATTTTTCCTGTCCTTTAGTTAATTTCAGAATTGTGATAAACAAGCTATAGAATTCCCAAAATTACACTCCACTTCTGACCACCAATCACATTGATCTCTGTTTTCTCTCTATGTCCCTGATAATAAATATTCATCTCCACTGTATGCTTAATAGGTTTCTCCTGCTAGACATGATTTACATCTTATTATCTGAGATCTAGTAGAACATTTCAGAAGTCCAGAATAGGTGATTATGTATTATCTGAGAATATAGAGGACAGGTCAGAGCAATCTTTAGCTTCAGCTTATGTGTTATGCTTCTATTAGTTGCATAGATTGTATATTTTGGACTGGAACTTGGGGACTTAAAGAGTATAAAACTACTAGAAGATAGTAAGGTATGTTGTTGCTAATACTGGAAGAGGGGTGCTAGTTTTAGTCAATTTTTAGAATAACTACTACAGTATAAACTACTGAATTATATATATAAGTTAGTATACCTAAAATAGCTTTCTAAAATATAACTACTGAGTGAGTTACCCTAATTTCAAGTGATCCTTAAATGTCAGGGAATAGTAATCTATAGAGTTATCCTAAACCAGCAAGGACATCTGAGGTGAAATGGAGGAGTGTAATCTGTACCAGAAAAGGTTGGAAAGTACAGATGAGGGAACATGAGTTATCTATGAGTTAGAACAGATATGGTTGGAACACAGGATATGACATTTCCTTGTTAAAAGAACTATCCATGTTTCTTACATATATTGGTCTTTCTATTTTCTTCAACTTTGTCATATGCAAAGTCCACTTGTCTGGAAAAAACATCCCTATAGTACACTCCTTGTCAACAACTAAAGCCCATCTTCTATGGCAGCCACCTTACTCGCAACACACCTCACAACAGTGGTGCAATTGTCTGAATAGTCTGTCTTTCATGATGGAGATACTTCTATATGACTTGGCCTTCCATGGTGGAGTTGTACTCCTGTTAGTGTCTTAACACTGAAATCTCTGCTTGGAGCAATAGGGGCTATACCACTGAAACCCTGAGCATTTCCTATAGTAGGAACTTATATATAAGACTAGTAGTTACACTGTAATTCACTAGTCTGATAATCAACGAAGATAAACTCTTATTGAACTTGATCTTCAATGTTTAATGGCGACATACCAAATCAGTACTCACTTCCATCTCAGGCTTCTTTCTATTATCTGAAATTGTAACCACGTGGCAGACAGATGGCACAGCACATAAGCTAAAGCTAAGATCATTCCACTAGTCTGCACATCTCCAAGTCCATTTCGCAAACTTTCATCCCTAGTGTAAACCGTGCCTGACAAGCTTAAACCTCTGCTTTCTAGCAAACTTTAAACTTATAACCAGTCCAGTTACTTTACTATCTAATAATGCCTCCACTGTCACTCCTTCTTGCATATCGATTCTTTCCAATCCAATCTTCACTGTTACTTCTCTTAGCATATTCTTATTATTTAGATTGTAATAGAATGTATTTTCTATTACTTTAGAGAGCATTGCAAGCATATTGTAATTAAAATCTAATCAAATACTATTAGATTCTCTTTCTTATTTAAATTACTTGAATTATTCTGATTGTCTCCATACTCAAGTCTTCTTTCTTGCCCACAATTTCCCAATTTCTGTAGTTTCTTGATAAGTGTTCAAATTCTCTACAATTATAACAGTTTCTCTCTTTGTTCATGTTTATAGTGTATGGATTATGTCTTGGCTCAAACTCTGCCTACTATTGCAAATATATCATGACTATATTTGTTCTCTCTACTCCTTCTATTGGAGCAGGCCTTGCCAGTACCTACTGTTGAATCTCCTACCTTCTAAACCAAACCTGGGTCTAAGACAATTGTTGCTTTTATATCTTACCAGCAGTTGCTAGTATGTTTGTCCTTTGAGCCAGAGCTTCTATTTCTCTTCTTCTTCTTAATCTTTCCTCTTCCCATCTACTTTTACTCCAATGCTTATCTAAATTTGTTGGCCTCTTATACCACTGTTTAATACTTCTGAGAGGATGTTCTACTTTTATCAATTTTCTTCTTATAACTCTGTTCATTCCTCACTTGAATTCTTCCACCAATGGTTTTTCCTCATATCCACTTTCTCTTACTGCTCTCCTAAACTCCTGCACAAACTTCTTTATTATCCTACTCCTTTGCTCTACTTTCTTTAACTCTGCTACCTTCATTGTTTCATCATCTCTTCTCTTAAATCCTTCCTTCAAATCTGATAAAAACTTTCCTGCTGTTGTATAGCTCAGACCTCCATTTTCCAAATCCTTCATAATACTTTTCTTCCAAATATCTGTCAATACTTTCTACACATAAGACAAAATCCACTGCACCTCTTTCTCTACTGCTACCTCCTTCATTTTCATGCTAATATACAATCTGTATGTCATTAAAAACCCTGAAATCTTTCCTGCTTCCCCATTTGACCTAATGTTGGGTCAGGAAACTACTGCTGCTGCTTTTTCTCCTAGTCCTGCTTAAGCTATCAGTGTTTGTAAGACAGCTATTTACTTTTATTTCTGTTGGACCAACTGCTCTAAATTTATTGAGCTGTGTTGACTCATATTGTAATAAAAAGAGAGTAAATCAATTGGAGTAGGTGAAAGTGGTGGGAATATAGGATATGACAAAGTATATAAGAGTAGGGTAGAACTGGTGCTGATTTTCCTCTCTAACTCATACTTAGAACTTAACTCAATCTTAGTAAGTGCTAGTAAGCCTTCTTCAAGTCTTATCTTATACTGTTTACTAACTACCTAAACTACTGATTACTGCTCTAATCAAATTGTAAACTATTTTGTCTCAAGAAAGATGTTCTATACTAGACAGCATCTAAAGAGTCACTGTTGTTTTTCTACATAAACAGGTCACAAGAGAATACTGTAGCATAGAGCTACTGTTAGAACAACTGGGTGGAAGAGCAAAGCACTTCAAATCTCCAGGAAATCCTAAGTCTATTGTCCAAGAAATTACTGAACTATACATACACCTTCAGAAAATCCTAAGAGAACAGAATAGGAATTTCTGAAGATGATGACTACTTTATATAATAATAGGTCCATTCTGATGTGTCAGAATTCCAATTACATAAGCAATAAATGATGATAATTAAGTAATCAGAAACAGTTTAGAATAGAGAAACCAAAATAGAAGAGAGTTAGAGTACTTAGCAGTAATCAGATACTTCCAGAGTGTGGAAAAGTGGATAAGCAGATGTACAGATAACATTAAAAGACTTTGGAAGACTACAGAGTGTTGTCAAAGAGCAAGAGTATGTGTAAAGGAGAGTTTAATGACATATCTGGATAGTTAATGTTATAGCAATTACTAGTCAAGATAACTAATAGACTACTTAAGTAAACTTATAAACATAGTATCTTATGGGGATTATAAAAGAACTTGACAAGAAGCCCCCAATGTATTTCTACACTATATATACTAGTAACACATGGTCTGTACTAACAATAAATAATCCTATCCTAATATCCATATGTCTGCCATGAGGTGAATATATTATTAACATGCATCTTAATATTATCCTTCCAGCACTTTCTCCCAGATTCTAGGCCTATGACATAATGTCATGTGACACATCATGTGAACACAGTCACATATCTCTTTATCATCCAGGGAATAAAATAAAAATAAATAAATAAAAAATAAATTTTAAACATACTATAACAGTTGGAAGTATTAGTATACAGCTTAAAGAGGTCTGGAACATAGGAAATCAGATGAGCAGATAAGTACAGATATAGAAAAGGATCATGGAACATGGATCAGCTAAAAAATGTGGAAGAGAAAAGTCTCAGAAGAGTCAGTCCCCTTACAGCTACTACTTAAAAAAGACTAGCTAACATGTCCACAAAAGGTGATACATTCAAAAAGTGTTAGTAGTCTTTAATACAATCTAGACAACTAAGCTTTCTCTATCTAGCTAGCATATCTCTTATGCTTTATTAAATAAGTTCTTTTTAATTCTAGACATTGTTCTTGATATTTCTATCAGTGCTTCTAACTATCTGGTGCAATCATCCTCACTAATTGAGGCCATATTCCTCTCTTAGCCCTTCACCAAGTCCCAGAGAGACCTTCTAATGCCTTAGTACTTCTCCACAAGCTCTCAGAGTGCCTTTTTGATAGAACTTAAGACCCTGCCATAGGTAGGAATTATGGCCAGAAAGCTGGTGTTAGTATGTGGGACACACTGTTGCTTGATAGTGATGCATTTAGCACAGATGTCAAGTTTACAAATGGTAGACTTAGCTTTTCTCTATTTTATTTTTTATTTTCATTTTCATGCTGTTTTATTTTTCTATTTTTCTATTTTTAGAACAACTAGGGTTGATTGGTCACACTGTCACATCAGTCACAACCTGATGGTGTAGTCACAAGACAGATTACGAGACTTGGGAGAATTTAGTAGAAGATTCAAGAACAGATAATGTCATACAACATGTACACCACATGTTGGCCTCATGGACTACACATGGTTGTTTAGAGTAGGGTGCACAGTAGTTAGCATGGACTATCTGTAGGACTATATAAGATAGACTAGTTTGTAGAAGAGTTCTCTATCAAGTTCTCTTGTGTTACTCAATACAAGAGTTGTTCTTTTGCTTAACCCTTTGAGCCTAAGACTATAACAACAGGTGAGAGAATAACTATAAAAAAATCACTATTAGTAGAAAAAAAAACAAGAAATTTCTTTACTCACTTTGAATTGTGCACCAGACAATCCTGCCTGGCATGCATACACCTCTCATAGTGGTTAATATCCCCCATCTTAACTCTAGCTTTCCCATGGTACTTTCCTGGTTACTTTACTTTAGCCTTCTTGGAAAGCCATTGTCTCTTCTTGTCTTCTGTAGTAATCTCCTTACATTTAGTTCCTGTGACCTGGGAATCTTCAGTGCTCCTAAAAGAGCAGCATTCTCAGCTAGCATCTCATCCTGGAGTTGCTGAAGATACTCCAACCTTTTCTTCCTCTTCTTCTCCTTTACAAGCCTTCTCTTCTCAGCTTCCTCTCTTATTTTGGCCTCTACTACTTTCCTTGCCTTCTGAGCAGCATGCTTGACACAATGGGCCTCTGTGTTGTGGCAACCACTAGACCAATGTCCAATAGCAGCACTACACGTAAATCTCAAAGGCGGATATCTAGTGGAGAACACAAGTTGTGTAATTCACAAGAGAACTCGACAGGGAACCACAACAGTATTCTACCGACTATTTATACTCAGTATCTATGGTCCGTGTTATAACTATACATCTGCTGTGTGTCTTATCCTAATGTTCATGCTCTGTCCTCATGTCCATTACTAATCTTCCTTATGTTCTATTACTCATCCACCATACGTTTACCTCAAGGCCAGCATGCTGTTTACATATGTCCTGATATCATACTCTAAACCCTATTCTTTATCTCCATCGTCCATGCATGCACTATGTGTACACCATGAGGAAACCATGCTGTTAACATGTTCCTTGATGTCACTCCATCTCTAGACCTTCTAGACCATAGATCCTTCTAGACTACTCTAGACTACTCTAGGCTCTATGATATAATATCATGTGACTGGGAAGTCACATGCCTTTTCTCTCTTGTTGTAGACTAATAAAATAACTATCTATAAATATCTCACTAAAGTCTGTCCACACTTTCTCGTATCATAACACTCTGCTACCTCCTCCAATTAGACCTAGAGCTGTTACTCCTCTTCATATCTTTTCTGTATTTCACAGTGCTACTTTTTAAGCATCTCAGTGTTATTTTGGGAGATGTTAGAGGGAATGGGGGAAGATATGATGATATAGAAGAAAGACAAAAAAAATTTCTTTTTGGTTTATATATTATTAATCTAAGCACTATCACAGGATTTCTTAGATGAACTCAATAGGATTTTGAAGGCTTAGTTCTAAGAGAGAGATACTATCATATGCCAAGTCCACCCATCTAGAAAATACATTCTCATAATAATACTTGTTGTGGCAACCACTAGTCACAACCACTAGTCACAAAGACCAATAGAAATACAAATAATAAATCTTAAAGGTAGATATCATTGTGGGAATCACAAGAGAACTCAACAAGGAGTCCCTGCTGTATTGCTACCCTATTTATATAATTTACATGTGGTCTGTGCTACTTAATATTTACCCTACCCTAAAGTCCATATGTCATCCATGAGTGTACCATATATACACCATGAGGTAGACATACTATTGACATGCTTCTTGACATCATCTATCTAGTCTGTTCTAGGCCTATGACCTCACATCATGTGATATGTCATGTGACCACAGTCATGTGCCTCTCCATTGTCAATAAAAGAAAAAGAAAAAGAAATTCAAAAGAAAAGAAATATAAAATCAAGAAAAATAGATAAAAGAAAAAGAAAAATATTAGTCCTCATACACATCATAACAATACTGCCTGTTCAACATCTAATCTACAAGCCTACTTTCCATGGTGGCCACCTTTCTTGCAACACACCCTCATAGCAGTGATACAATCATCTAAATATTCCATCTTTCATAATGGGAATACTTCTTTCTGACTTAGTCTCCTATAGTAGAGTCCTCACTCCTGTCAGTGTCTCACTACTGAAACCTCCACTTGGGGCAATAGGGGCTATACCACTGAAACCCCAAGCATCTTCTATAGTATATAAGACTAGTAGTTATACTGTAATTCACTAGTCTGATAATCAATAAAGATAACTCTTATTGAACTTGATCTATGGTGTTTAATAGCAACACACCAATCAGCACTCACTTCCATCTCAGACTTCTTCTTTCCATCTGAAGTTGTGACCACACAGCAGACAGATAGTGCAGTATATAAGCTAAAGCCAAGGTTGCTCAAACAAGTCCACACATCTCTAAGCTAATCTTGCAGACTTTCATCTCTAGTATAAACCATGTCTGATAGGTCTAGCAATTCTTCTTAACTGAAGAAGGGTGTTGCTTCCAGTTAAGAATAGTAAGAGAGTAAGAAACATAAAATAAAGAAGATCCTGGATTAGGCAGTCTTAGGAATAGAAATTGAGTTCTAATATTATAATTCAAAACTTAAACTAAGTGTTAAATCAAGAAAGAAATCTTGTATAGAATTTACACAAGAGAACTTGATGGAGTTTCAGTTACAAAGTGTTTATTTTATATATATTGGGCTAATAGTTTATATTACACTAAACCTAGCCTATCTTAAAGGATATATAGTATAATATTATTATTCCAGAGTCTTCTATATTTTTCTATGATACATGATCATGTGATAGATGTGTGATACCATATCATATTCATGTGACAGTTTGTGACAGTCATATATGACACCATAATTAATCTTAATCCTAAGTTAAAAGTCTTTAATTCTAGCATATAGCCAGAACAGAATATAAGATAAGTATATGATATTATACTAACTCTAACCCTAAGTTCTAATTAAAAAAATGAAAATGAGAAAGAAAAATGAAATAAATAAAGTCTATTGTCTTCAAATTTAACAATAGATAGTAGAGAAAGAAACTCTTGAGTCTCACTCTAGAAAGTAAGATAAAGTTTTCTCCACTACTAATCTTATAATCTTCTAGAATTAGTTCCAACACTCTCTAGTAACTCTGTCTGCAAAGTTATCATTCTCAAAAAACAGTCAAGTTTTCTACAGAAAGATCTTTCATCAAAACTAGCTAACAATAGTAAATTAACTAGCAATAAATGTAAAAAAAAGATTAACAATAACTTATCAGGGCAATTGAACAAAGTTCATGGAGTTATACAGAGTTTATGTTTTTAAGAGGAATCTAAGAGAACAGAAAAAGGTCTTCTGAAGACAGTAACTACTATAAGTATCTTTATAGTCTATTCTAATCTAGCAGAACAGTCTTGAGATAAATAGAGGATAATGGTAACCAAATAGCTAGAAATATTAATAGAAACATCTAGAAGATTGTTATGGTGTGCTTGGACACTAATCTTTTTCTTTTTCTTTTATCTATTTTTCTTGATTTAATATTTCTTTTCTTTTGACTTTTCTTTTCTTTTTCTTTTTATTATTTGACAATGAAAAGGTACATGACTGTGGTCACATGACATGTCACATGATGTGAGGTCATAGGCCTAGACTTTGGAAAAAAAGACTAGAAGAATGATGTCAGGGCATATGTATATATAGTATGGTGTCCTTATGAAAGACATAAGGTTGATACATGGTGGAACCATGGACTATATATGGATATTAGGGTAGAGCTATTTATCATTAGCATGGACTATGAGGACTTTGTATAAATAGTATAGGAATACAGCAGAGACTTCTTGTCAAGTTCTCTTGTGATCCCCACTTGATATCTACTTTGAGATTTATTGCTTGTATAGCTATTGGTCTTTTGACTAGTAGTTGTCATGACAAAAATTGCCTAGATGGACAGAGAGTATGAAGTAACAATGATAGGATTGGTAGTTACAAATATAGTTTAGAGTAGCAGTACTACATGCTTGTAATAGAGTTCTTGTTAGTTGTCAAATACTATAGGCTTTTTATGGGATTCAGATTAGATAGCAAATACTATAGGCTTCCTGTGGGATTCAAAGCTGGCTGCAAAAAAGAGTTGGATTCCCTTACATAACCTTTATCTTTATTGCAAAGCAAA
>Ga0157363_1006861_pt1 | contig 10750 bp, 11 predicted proteins | sample AttsexASBM1_FD_111477 | JGI IMG/M metagenome (GOLD analysis project Ga0157363, IMG submission 111477) | Fungus gardens microbial communities from leaf cutter ant in Ribeirão Preto, State of São Paulo, Brazil - Atta sexdens ASBM1 | ecosystem: Host-associated > Fungi > Mycelium > Unclassified ...
CTAAAAGACAGGAGTGCAGATCCGACCGGAACTGAAAGCGCTTTATCCTCCTGACTGGAGCGAGCCCAGCTACCTCGTTCGTTGCAATCGTTATGTACTGATTATTAAGTCCTGAACTTGATATACGAAAAACACCGCGTAAAAACCAGACACCGTAACTAACAAGCAGCACGCCAAGTTTCTGAAGTTAGGGGCATGAGACCACAATCAGCCGTTTTTCGAACCCTGCAGAGATGATGCAGGTGCTCTTCCTTTTTTATAATTTATTATCAATGGGTTGTAATTCGTCGTATATAACCTCCGCGCATATACATATGATATAATTGTATTAGACATTCATTATTGATGACTATAAATACGAACAAACGATGGCGGAATGTTATAGTATATGTTTGGAATATTACTTATTCCAAACATATACTATAACATTCCATGGAAAGGAAAGTTGTGAATGCAAAATGCTCACGATATAGCGTTCCTTCTAGCGCGATTTCAGTTTGCCTTTACCGTAGGCGTTCATATTATCTTTCCCGCCTTCTCGATTGGTCTTGCAGCATATCTGGCTGTACTCGAGGGAACGTGGCTTGCAACAGGTCGGCAGGTTTTTCTTGACCTATATCGATACTGGATCAAGGCATTCTCAGTAGTTTTCGGTATGGGGGTCGTATCCGGCTTGGTTATGGCCTACGAATTCGGTACGAACTGGTCAGTGTTTTCGAGAAAAGCAGGGCCTATAACCGGGGTTCTGCTCTCGTATGAGGTTATGACAGCTTTCTTTTTGGAGGCTGGTTTTCTCGGTGTGATGTTGTTCGGCATGAATAAGGTTGGACGCGGGTTACACTTTGCTGCGACTTGTTGCGTCTCGGTGGGTACACTCATATCCATGACCTGGATTCTGGCCTCCAATTCGTGGATGCAGACACCTCGCGGCTATCGGATTGACCCCGCCAATGGACAGTTTTTGCCTGCTGACTGGCTGGCGATTATTTTCAATCCTTCCTTCCCATTTCGGCTTGTACACATGGGGCTTGCGGCCTTTTTGTCTGTGGCTTTTGCGGTTGCCGCCACGGGGGCATGGCACCTATTAAGAGCACGTCAGCTGGGAAGAATTTCGAGCGAACCCGTGCGTGTCATGTTCTCCATGGCTATGTGGATGGCGACCATCATAGCGCCACTTCAGATGCTGGCGGGTGACGCTCACGGATTGAATACACTGCAGTATCAGCCAGCTAAATTGGCTGCTATGGAAGGTGACTGGAACACGGAAGGACGTGCGCCGGAGCTACTATTCGGCATTCCAAATATGAAGACGGAACATACGGATTATGCCGTCGGAATTCCTCTGCTTGGATCGCTGATCCTCACGCATAGTCTGGATGGCAAGGTCCCTGGACTAAAGGATTTCCCACGTGATCAGCGACCTCCATCGCCTATTATCTTTTTTTCGTTTCGTATCATGGTTGCCTTGGGCGTCCTAATGGTTCTGATGGGGCTTTTCTCGCTGTGGCTGAGACGAAATAGTACACTATTTACCAGCTCGGCTTTTCATATTGTCGCGCTGTGCATGGCTCCGGCAGGCTTTCTTGCTCTGTTATGCGGTTGGGTGACGACTGAAGTTGGCCGGCAGCCTTGGACCGTCTACGGGCTACTACGGACTACAGAGAGCGTCTCACCAGTTGTACTGTCGAGCATGGCAATATCGATGACGATATTTGTCATCGTCTATATCCTGGTTTTCGGTTCGGGTCTTGGCATTCTTGTTCGTATGCTGGCGCGTGAACCTGAGGAAGGGGAGCGCAGTGCGGACCCTGCTCACGCCTCCGATATTTTCGCTATGAGGACTCACCCTGTCATCGTCGATGATTCTGCCGCTGGAGGTGTCTGAGAGATGATGGATTTTGCACACTGGCTACCGGTTATCGGGGCGGTCATTCTGATTTTCGCAATTTCAATCTATGTGATCCTGGACGGGTTCGACCTAGGTATTGGTCTTCTGTTTGTACGCGAGCGCGATGCGGCTCGGCGTGACGTCATGATCAACACGATTGCACCAGTTTGGGACGGCAACGAAACATGGATGGTTCTGGGGGGTGCCGTACTATATGGCGTTTTTCCAGGCGCTTATACTACGTTGTTACCAGCTTTCTATTTACCGATTGTTTTGATGTTGGTGGCTCTGATTTTTCGGGGCGTCGCGTTCGAATTTCGTGTGATGACTAAAGGCACACCACGTGCGAGACATTGGGATCTAGGCTTTATGATTGGCTCGGCGGTCGCAGCGTTCTGTCAGGGTTCAATCCTTGGCGGTGTCATTCAGGGGGTCAAGATCACTAGTGGCGCCTTTTCAGGCGGATCACTCGACTGGCTTACACCTTTTACGGTTCTTTGCGGCATCTCGGTAATGTGTGGCTATGCCCTCCTTGGAGCTACATGGTTGATATGGCGGACAACCGGCGCTTTGGAGGCATCTTGCCGCCATTGGGCAGAACGTCTGATGATCGGACTTTTCATCTGCATTGTAGTCGTAAGTCTTTGGACGCCTTTGCTTCATGCGCCTTATCTTTGTCGCTGGATTGAATGGCCTAACATTGTGTTTGTAGCGCCAGTCCCGGTGCTCGTGGTTGCTTTTGGTCTTCTGCTTACAGCAAGCCTACGGAAAGGGCATTCGCGTGTGCCGTTTCTCTGTACGTTATGTTGGTTTTTGCTGTGTTTGTCTGGTCTTGGCATTACCATATGGCCTTACGCCGTGCCGCCCACATTAACTCTTTGGGATGTGTCGTCGCCGCCTTCCAGTCAGTTTTTTCAGCTTATCGGGACCGCCATCCTGTTACCAATCATCTTAACATATACGATTTATTCCTATCGTGTGTTTCGCGGCAAAGTGACGGAAGCCGATGGCTATCATTGACGTTGTGAAAGGCGATGGAACGCGTGCTTCCCGTCGCCTGAGTGTCCGGTTGGGATGGCTTGTAGTCATCTGGATGACCAGCACCGTTGCACTGTTTATTGCCGCCACTTTAATCCGTCTTCTGGTACCAAAATGACAACTGCACCTGTCTTGACAATTGAAAGGGCGGGCACAACGCCTGACAACTCAATGATTTTTGAATTCGAGCGGGACTTTGCTGGCTCTCTGCGCTGTATTCCTATGGTTGTGCGTCAAAAGCTCGACATCGTAGGGATTAAGATGACGCTTCGCCAATGGAGCCGTCTATCGCGTGAAGAGCGGGGCGGATTGGTGAATATGTTCTGTGACACGGATGCAGAGCAGGATGCTTACAGCGCCCTCGTTCAGGAATTAATTCTAACCAGAACGGATGAACCTGTTGGTTATCTTCCGCCCCAAGCATTGGAAGATTGGCGCGGGGCAGGGCGGATGCCGGAAGGGGTTGCACTTCAAGCAGCGGCGGATGGTGTGATGGCGCCAACGTTGGAGCAATGGGCGAGGTTGAGCCCGCTTGAGCGTTTTGCATTGATCAAGCTCGCGCGCTCGAAGCATGACAATGAAAATTTCGTACCAGCACTAAAAGAGTTTGGCATTCTTCGAGAGGAGCAGTGAGATCATGAGCGACAATAAAAAGGCGGAGTTCAAACCCTACCATCATCCAGCCGGCGGCTGGGGAGCTGCTAACGCGACGACCAAGGTGCTCATGGAACAGAGTGTTCTGGTCAAGGGATCGCGCGGCTTGCTAGCCATGAATCAGCCCGGTGGTTTCAAATGCCCGAGCTGTGCCTTTCCTGATGCCGATCACCGTAAGAAGCTTGAGTTCTGCGAGAATGGTGCCAAGGCGTTAGCGCACGAGGTGACCAAAGCGCGTGTCACGAGAGAGTTTTTCGCCCAGCATACCGTAACGGAGTTGATGGAACACAGCGATTACTGGCTGGAGATGCAGGGGCGCTTGACCGAACCCATGCGTTATGACACGGAAACAGATAAATACGTCCCTGTGACATGGGATGATGCGTTCGCGCTGATTGGCAGGCATCTGCAGGCGCTGGATAGCCCTCATCAGGCGGAGTTCTACACATCAGGAAGAACAGCTAACGAAACGGCGTTCCTCTATTCTATCTTCGTTCGCGAATTTGGGACGAACAATTTTCCTGATTGCTCAAATATGTGTCATGAACCTACGTCGCGGGGGCTAGCGCCAGCCATTGGCATAGGCAAAGGCACGATTGTCTTGGCTGATTTTGAGCATGCCGAGGCCATCTTTGTGATCGGGCAAAATACCGGAACCAATTCTCCGCGCATGATGACGAACCTCGTTGAAGCGCGAAAGCGCGGCGTACCCATCATCCTGATTAACCCGATGCCTGAACGGGCTCTGATCCGCTTTACAGAGCCGCAGGACATTCTGCAGATGGGGACTTTCGGCTCCACGGCTATTTCCAGCGAATTCGTGCATGTGCGTATCGGTGGTGATCTGGCCATCTTCAAGGGCATGATGCGCGTATTGTTCGAGGCTGAACATAGCGGTGAGAGCGTGCTCGATCATGCTTTCATCGCGGAGCATACAGCAGGCTTGGAGGCCTTGCGTGAAGATGTGATGTCCGTGTCCTGGGCGGATATTACGCGTATCTCCGGAATTTCGGAGGAACAAATTCGTCGTATTGCTGGAATTTATATAAAATCGAATGCGACGATCATTTGTTACGGAATGGGAATCACGCAACATCAAGAGGGCTCTCATCTTGTTCAACAGATCGCCAACCTTCTGTTGCTGAAGGGGAATTTTGGGAAGAAAGGTGCAGGTATCGCGCCAATTCGTGGGCATTCTAATGTCCAAGGTGATCGAACAGTCGGGATCGATGAGAAGCCGACACAGGCTTATCTAGATCGCGTGCAGGATGTCTTCGGCTTTGAGCCTCCACGGGAGCATGGTCATCATGTCGTCGAATCTGTTGCAGCAATGGAAGCGGGAACAGCGAAGGTTTTCTTCGGAATGGGCGGTAATTTTGCTCGTGCGATCCCGGATACTGAGCGTTCCTATGAGGCTATGGGGCGCTTAAATTTAACCGTCAACGTTACGACCAAGCTGAATCGTGGACACCTCGTGCATGGCAAGGATGCGTTGATCCTGCCGGTTGTATCTCGTGCTGAAATCATTCGCACGACGAAGGGTGAACAGTTCGTGACGATTGAGGATGCCATGTCGAATGTGACTCCTTCGAGAGGCGTATTCGAGCCGGTGAGTGACCATGTTCTTCCAGAAACTGAGATCGTATGCCGGATGGCTATGGCGACGCTGCCCCACTCGAAGATACCGTGGGCTGATTATATTGAGGATTATACACCAATCCGTGACAAGATCGCGGAAGTGTATCCCGAAATTTATGAAGGTTTTTCGGAAAAAATGAAGGACCCGCGTGGGTTTCATCTTGATATTCCTCCGCGTCGACGGGTGTGGAAAACACCGAACGGAAAAGCGAATTTCCTTGTCATGCCCGGGCTTGAGGTGAATGAAGTAATCGGTGATCCAGCCATGTTGCGTCTGGCAACAATCCGTTCTCATGATCAGTATAACAGTACAATTTATAGTAACAGTGACCGATATCGTGGTGTTTACAATACGCGCCTTGTTATTTTTATGAACAAGGAAGATCGCGAGGAGCGAGGGTTGGAGAACGGAGCAGTTGTCGGATTGGAGACTTATAGTGATGATGGGCGCCGTCGGTACGTTGATGGGCTAACCATTCTCGATTACCCCATGCCGCGGGGAGCCATTGCCGGATACTACCCGGAACTTAATCCACTTCTGCCTCTAGATTTTTATGATGAGGTCAGTGGTACGCCGGCAGCTAAGGCTATCCCGGTCAGAGTGGTACTAAGTGTCGGGTCTGCAGTCCCTATCCGGATATCGAACTAAGTAGGGGTATAGGCAGGGCAGGACTTTGGTGTGTTCTGACGCCTCGAGCATGGGGACCGCCAGTCTGCTCTTGCAGAAGATAAGGGACAGAAAAGGGATCTTAAACGGTCGCCATTCCCGTGTACATCTATGTTTGAGATTGATTCACCAGTGACCCTTGAGAATATAAAACACGGCGAAAAAATTGATTGTTTAGCCGCTTTGTTGCCTGAAACAGACTCATCCCCAGTGGAGACTTTACAGGTGTTCCATGGCTCGTAGAGAAACTACGACAATCCTTGCTGCGCCGACGGACCGGTATGCCCGCTCTCTACGGGATTTGCGTATTTCGGTTATGGATCGATGTAATTTTCGATGCCCTTACTGCATGCCAAACTCGACGTATCACGAAGGCTTTCGTTTTCTAGCGCAGAGGGAGCGACTCACTTTTGAGGAGATTGAGCGGATCGCTCGGGCTGCAGCTAAGCTGGGTGTCACAAAACTCCGCTTGACCGGCGGGGAACCTTTGCTTCGTTCCGATCTGCCTACGCTAGTAGAGAAGCTTACTATAATTCCTGGAATTGACGATATCGCGCTTACCACCAATGGAATGCTGCTACAGCGTCATGCGCGAGCCTTGGCTATAGCGGGTCTCCATCGTGTTACGGTCAGTCTGGACAGTCTTGATCCAGACCTGTTCGCTAGAATGAGTGGAGGACATGGCAATGTACAAACCGTACTTGATGGGATCGAGGCTGCACGCGAAATTGGTTTTCCTCGAGGAATAAAAATCAATACTGTAGTTAAAAGCAATATAAATGACAATAGCTTCATAGATATTTGTGAATATTTCCGTAATAAAGGTATTACTGTACGTTTTATCGAATACATGGATGTTGGAAATCGTAATGGATGGAAGAAGAATGATGTCGTGACCTCAGAGCAAATAATGAAAAAAATTAACGCGCTCTGGCCTCTGGAGGCTGTGTTGCCTGCGTATCGAGGCGAGGTTGCCAAGCGTTACCGTTATGTCGATGGAGGAGGTGAGATTGGTTTTATCTCCTCTGTGAGTGCCCCATTCTGCGGTGACTGCTCTCGGGCACGACTGTCCTCGGAAGGTCAACTCTTTACGTGCCTTTTTGCGACGACAGGGAGAGACCTTCGCAGAATATTGCGAGAAGACAATGATGATCACGTGGACGTGCGTCTCGTAGAGGCTTTGACGGACATCTGACATCGTCGGGCTGATCGCTACAGTGAGAAGCGCCAGCCCCAAGCTGATGGACAACTAAACGGAAAAATCGAAATGCATTATATTGGAGGTTAGAGTGATAAATGGAGAAATCTCCATCCTCACGCATCTTGACGAACATGGCGAAACACCACGCATGGTTGATGTAGCGGGAAAGGCAGTCACCGAACGGTCTGCACATGCACAGGCACGCCTGTGCTTTCCTCCAGACGTAGCTGCAGCATTGCGCGAGGCGGCCTTTATGACAAAGAAGGGGGCTGTTCTCACCATTGCGCAGATCGCAGGTATTATGGGGGTTAAGGCTACAGCGACGTTGATACCACTCTGTCATCCACTCTCGTTAAGCGGGTGTCAGATAGACATCGTAATGGATGGCAATGAAGCGATGATTAATTGCCATGTTCGATGTACGGGACGGACCGGAGTTGAAATGGAAGCGTTGACTGGGGCGTCGGTCGCAGCACTGACCGTTTACGATATGTGCAAGGCTCTGACCCATGACATGGTCATCCGAGAGGTACGTCTTGTCGGAAAGCGTGGAGGAAAACGTGATTTCGGCGAAATCTTACCCGTGGTGGAGGTACCATGATGCCCCCGCTCTACGGACTTGTTCTCGCAGGAGGAGACAGCCGCCGCATGGGACGGGACAAGGCCGCTCTTATGTATGAAGATCGGCCGCAACTTGATCGTGCATATAAACTGTTGGCTTCTTCTGTTATCCGTTGTTTTGTATCTCTGCGCGAAGATCAGAAATCTGATCCTCTTAGGCGGGCCTATCCAGGAATTACTGATAAGGTTGCGGGCATTGGTCCTGCCTCTGGATTGCTGGCCGCTCATGAAGAATATCCACATATTGCATGGCTGGTCTTAGCCTGTGATCTTCCGTTGTTGGACGCAAAGACGCTTGAAGCGCTCATTCAGCGCCGGCGACCTGGCTACACGGCTTTCGCATTTCAAAGTGAGTATAATGGATTTCCTGAACCGCTTTGCTCTATCTGGGAGCCTGAGGCTTTGGAAAAGCTTTCACATCAGGTGGCATCCGGCAGGACTTGCCCGCGCCAAGTGTTGTGCAACAATGGCACAGATTTACTGAAGCCGAGCACCGTTGGGGCGCTCGATAACATCAATACCCCTCAGGAACGGCGTCTGGCCGCACGCAGAATCAACCAGCTGATGGAGCCTATATGCCACATATAAGACTTGAATACTTCGCACAACTTCGAGAAAAAACCGGGTTTCGTCAGGAAGCAAGAGAGACGTCCGCTAAAACGGCCGAGGAACTCTATGATGAGCTTTGTCGAGTGTATGGTTTTGGCCTTCTCGCTGATAAAATGCGTGTAGCTGTGAATGAAGTATTCTGTTCCTGGAGTCACATTTTGCGCGATGACGATCATGTAGTTTTTATTCCACCGGTGACCGGAGGATGAAACAGTTTCGTATCTTGGAGACCTCAGTCAATATTACAGCTCTTCGCGAAGAGCTGTTAACGCCTGAGGCAGGTGGTTTCTGTACGTTTGAAGGCTGGGTGCGACAGACAAATGACGGGAAATTTGTTTCTGCCATCGAATACGAGGCATTTCTACCATTAGCAGCATCAGAGGGCCAAAGCATCCTTGATGAAGCGCTAGAGCGCTTTGACATTAGTGGAACCCGGGCAGTGCATAGAACAGGCTATCTCGCTGTAGGTGAGATAGCCGTATGGATCGGGGTAGCCTCGCCTCATCGGGACGCTGCTTTTAAGGCCTGTCGCTATATTATCGATGAAATTAAGAAACGTGTTCCTGTCTGGAAGCGTGAGCACTATGTCGACGGGTGTATTGAGTGGGTGGCCTGCCATCATGTCAGTTAAAAATTTACCTCATGCGGGGCCAGACATTATGCGGCGTGATAAGCTTACCGCTCCCCTGTTTCATATAAGGAAAGTCAGCACTCTCAAGCATACCCACGAACAGATGTATCTGCACGTTGCCGATGAAGTGCCTGTCACGGTATTTTTCAACGATATTTTCTCATATGGCGTGATAATGATGACGCCTGATCATCTGGTGGATTTCGCTTTTGGTTATTGTCTAACCGAACAGATCGTTGATTCTGCAGATCAAATACATTCCGTTAGCGCAATTGATAGTAAAGATGGTCTAACAATCAATATTACAATTGCCGGAAATAGCTTGTCGACGCTGTTGCGGCGGAAACCTCGTGTGCAAACAGGGCATTCTAGCTGTGGCATTTGCGGTAGTGGTGACGTACCTGAGGTCAATGTTGTAGGCCAATCGTCTTTTCCAGTGAGGGAAACAATCCCCCGGGCCGCGATTTACCGTGCACTCTGTGAGCTCGTACATTGGCAGAAGTTGAACGCAATTACACATATGGTCCACGGAGCCGCATGGGCGGATTTAGATGGGCAGATTAGCCTGATTCGAGAAGATGTTGGACGACATAATGCGCTGGATAAGCTAATCGGGGCGCAAATGCGTAAGAAGACGTTGAGGAAAGAAGGCATCTGTCTGCTGACCAGCCGTTACTCGTACGAAATGGCACTTAAGACATCAAGAGCTGGTATGAACACTGTAGTATCGGTTTCAGCACCTACTGATCGTGCTTTGCAGTTGGCTGAAATGATGAATCAGACTCTTATCGCGATTGCACGTCATGATCGACAATTTGTTTTCTGCGGCGAACAGCGCCTAGCAGTGAAATGAGCGTCTTCAGCATCGATTCATTATTTTGGGGGACAGAAGGTGTTTCTAAGGCAATTACAGTATCTACGTGAAATAGAGCGGCATAAAAGCTTTTCAAAGGCCGCCAGTGCCTGTGGTGTTTCGCAACCTGCTCTGTCCCGTGCCATCCGGCAGTTGGAAGATGAACTGGGCGTCGTTATAATCAATCGTAAAAAAAAGGTCTTCGGTATCACGTCTCAGGGAGCACGCGTCCTTAAATGGGCAAATGATATCCTGAGAGGGGTCAGTGAGTTGCGTCATGAGGTATCAGTGGCGAGGCGGGCAATTGCAGGAATTATCAAAATCGGCGTTATACCTACTGCCGTACATATCGTCACCTTGTTACTAGAAGTCGTTCAAAAGAGTTGCGGAGACTTCGCAAGCGAGGTGTACGTTCTTCCAAATGTAGCTATTATTGAGAAGCTTGTTAGCAAGGAGCTTGATATTGGCGTTATGTATCATGATCAATGCCCACAAGAAAAATTTTTTAATATACACAACTTATATGAAGAGCAGCAGGTTCTGGTGGCGTCAGATGCTTTTCAACTTCCGGAGGGAACTGATATTAGCTGGACGTCTGCCTCTGCGTTACCATTTGCATTTTTCACTAAGACGATGCGTTGTCGTCAACTTGTGGATATAGCATTTCAAACTTCTGGATTGGAGCCCATAATACGCCTTGAGACGGACTCACTTGAGTTGATACACGCCCAAGTTATGGCAGGAAATGTCGCATCTATTTTGCCGCTCTCGTCTTTTCCCATAAAAAGTATACCGCTCGATACACTGCAAATGCGCCGGTTGCCTGGATTTTCTCCTGGTTCAGTGGGAGCCGTACGTTTAAATGAATCATTGATCAAAAATTTCGGGTCCGAAGTCTGGGAGAATGTTATAAAAATTAGCCTTAAGTACGAGTTAGATGCTTCTAAAAA
>Ga0157363_1006862_pt1 | contig 10747 bp, 5 predicted proteins | sample AttsexASBM1_FD_111477 | JGI IMG/M metagenome (GOLD analysis project Ga0157363, IMG submission 111477) | Fungus gardens microbial communities from leaf cutter ant in Ribeirão Preto, State of São Paulo, Brazil - Atta sexdens ASBM1 | ecosystem: Host-associated > Fungi > Mycelium > Unclassified ...
CTGCAATTTTTTCAATTTTGATTTTTCTGTATAAAAGGTCAGAATTTTTTTTTATATTTATAAGGAACTATGAAGAGTAAGCTACTGAAATGCATTATTTCTTTCAAATTAACAAAATATCATGCTTCATTCCTTTCTGTTGAAATATCTAAAAATTTTGGATACAGAAATCTGAAAACAATTTTGTTGTCCATTAAAATAATTACGTAGGAAATTCAAGCAAGATAAGTAATGCTGCAAAAAATTTTGACATTTTGTCACCAGCTTGAGAGTTCTACATAATTAATTTGATAGTCTAACAAAATTTATTTTTAGTCTGTATCTAATTAAATGTCTATATCTAATTTTTAGATATTTGAACAAACAAAAATTTCTTCTCCGTTTAATCTCGCTTCTTTCTCATAAAAATTTTAAATAATAAAACTCATATTCTTACAAATAAACTCCGATCAATTTGTTCTTAGAAATTATTCCTCTTCTTCTTCGATAGAATACAAACCATGTGTGCATGTGTGTCTTATACACGTTTAGAATCATTTCGTGTATTCCCTTCTTGATAAATTTACGATCATCATCAAGATAGATCAGTCTCGATCTATGTGTCGATTCACCTTTATCAAGAATGGATGTGTAATGTGGGACAACTCGAGCGTGATCGATAGCGTCGGTAAAAAAATAAAAGACGATCGCCACTTCTTCGTCCCCCGATCGAAGCGATCCTCGGAGGACACCGACAAAGAGCGCTTCGACCATCATGAAGATTACCGCACCGAAGCAGTAGCAGCCGGCACGAGGCAGATTTATTTGTTGTCTAACGTCCCGACGAGTCCTTCTACATTATTTACCTCCCCGCAGGGGGTAGCAAACGCGCGGGACACAAAAGGGTGGATTCCACATTCGATCGTGGGATCAATGGATCTTGCTTGTCGGCAAGAGATTTACTGTGGTCCTTCCGTCGCGACGTTGGGGTCACTGTGAAGACACCTTTATCCGCGCGACGATCCACCCATCAGCCTGCTCTTTGTCACCCGGATTGAGGATCGTGCGCGAGCGTAGATATATACGAAACAGACAGGAAAAAATGCAAATTGAGAGAAGGGATACAGCCGTGTCGTGCGGCCTGAAGAGAAAAAATCGCGTTAAGCGCCGCCGACATTTTTCACGCTGACAGGTCCGACGAGGGTGAAACAAAAATATCTTCCGGCATTCAAGCAAAATACCACAAGCTGGAGAAGAGAGATAAGGCCTGTGTTAATCTTTAAGCGAGATCTCCCAAATAATGTCATACGTATTCCTCAAGTTTTTTACACACCTGGTCCATAAATAAAAGACTCCAAGAAATAATGTAACAGGGTATGTGTATCAATTGTCTTGCAGCAACAAATTTCACATTCCTTAAATAATCAATAAGTCTCGTAACACGTTCTAGGAGAAAAACGATTCGAAAATGCGCGAACGATTGTACGAAGAGAACGGTCTTGCTGAATGTAAAAATTTAGATAGATACAGATCCGAAAATAATTTTGGAACATCAAAATTGTAATGTAGAATATTGCGTTTAAATATTGATAACAAGGTTGCAAAATGTTCTAACATTCTAGCAACCTGCTTAAGCGTTTTACATAATTATTTTGATACTAGCAAAATTATTCTCAGAATTGTATCTAACAAAATTTTTAAATACTTTAGCAAAACCAATATTAAGTGAAAATCGATGAGATTAAACACATAAGTGAAAAATGTCATATTAGGGTGGTTCTTCATTTTTAATAATAATTTTTCTCGCGAGTTTATGTAATTTCCAATTCAAACTAACTGTGCGTGGACTATTTATCTATCTTGAAGTATAATCTTAAATCGGACTAATAATATCACAAATAAAATAGTTTAGCAAAATCATTCTTTCAGTGCGGAAAATGTGTGCTATGAATAATGTTAAAAGCAGTACGCGAAAGGTATGGAATTAAGTAAAAGATTAGTGATTGAAGAAGAGTGAAAGATGGCGTAAACAGCACTTTGTATCGGCGCGTTCCTCGTACTTTTCTTTCAACCCCGAGCTGTAACTCTCTCGACGAGCTTTAAGTCCACTCTTCAACTTCCCTCTCTGCCGAAGACGGTTTTTTCCTCTTTATCTCGGTCGCTTTCGATCAGCCTGAATCTGCCACTTAGCGCGATCGTTCCTCTAACGGCGAGGCGCCAACCTTTCGGGGACGAATAGATGGATTCCTAGTTGAAGCAATAAGTAAAAGCAAGCTGGGTTTTAGCAACATAAGAAAACGGGTGACAGGTGAAAAGAAGAGGAAAAATACGGAGGAAGGTTGACTAGTCATGACAATACGTCATGAAAAAGAGGCAATTTCAAAAGTGGTTGCTGTTGAAGGCAGGAGCGAAAAGCCCAACGAGAATTACAATCGTGCGTAGCATTTTAATACCGTGTTTGCACGATAAAATAACAGATATAATGGAGAAATGAAATTATTTTAAACTAACGGAGAATTGTGGAATTCATAAATCTTCTTTTATATATACAAGGTGTCTCACAATCATCGTACAATATTTTAACAGAATAATCTGATTATAGTAAAAAGTCTTAATACGAGAATGCTAAGGTGACAATAGTTTTTGAGTAACAATCAACGAAATAATCAGTAATATCACATTTGCGTGTTGAAGTCGATAATTACACAGACACGCGTTACTAATTATAGATGACTGATCAATGCGCGTACCTATAGGTGCTTTCCATTTAGTGACACAAGTGTCGTTCTATCTTTATTATACTCTCTGAATGTCAAGAAAAATAGAATGATGTTTATGTCGACTTGTGTCACCAAACGGAAAACACCTTACGTAACTACGATCCTTAAAATGCGAATTCTATGGAATATTCGTTTGATCGTTTATAATTAAAAAATAATTGTGGTCTCGATATTTCATATTATAAGATTTTTTTTATACTATTTTACCTTTGGAATACGTTATTAAAATACTATACAGTCATTGTAAGATTCTGTATACATAGTATGATATGAAGTTAATGTAAATAAAAACGAAAAGTAGATGGACGTACTTCGATGTAAATGAAAAAAAACTACGCTGTCAACTTATTTCATTTTTAGCAAACAGCTGTATATGAATAACAGTAATGTCATTTACTTCAGTGGATATATTTCTCTGCACTTCCACTTTTTGCAAAACTCATTTTAATCACACGAATCGTATCGTAGAGATGTAACTTCTCATTCAGCTTGTCCAGCGTTATGGAAAGACGGCAAGAAAGCGAGATGGCCGTTATCATTTCACAACTCAGGGAGATATATTTATTAGATTTGTTCTCGAATTTTTACGAGCATTCGATACCCGACTCGCCTGTGATCAAATCCGTGTGCCTTATCGACTCGCACAAATATACTATGCATAAAGGAATCGCTGTAATATCAAACCATGGCAGCATCATGAAAAATTGAACGTCTTCGACTGTTGTTCTCGGGATTGAGAGAACCTTGGATTTTACTTCTTTCTGGCAATCAAATTTTAATCCCTCTACAGAAATCGAAGAGGCACACAGTCCGTAGAGACACAGAATATAAAATCACATCCGAGATATCTCTCTCGAATTTTCCATCTTTAATGCATTTTCTGCCGATAGTTTATAACGAAACAAGTATCTTGCGAAGCCGTTTATCATTTTATATGATGGTACATGGTATGACACGTGAACACGTAAAAGATATACACGGAAATCTCTCTTTTTCCAGAAAAAATATTTCTTTCTATTTTGAATTCTCGTCTTCCTCTCCGCACAGATACGTGCTCGCGTTTTACGCACATACCAATTTCTCACGCGATCCAGCTCCGAATATTGAACAGATTTACTCACGTAAAACTCCAAATTTTTCGCGACATACATTTTTTTAAGCACATTTTTCAAGTGTTTTTTGATGATTTTTAGACCTTAAAAATACGCTATTTTAAATATTTTGAAAAATCTACAATGACATTACAAATTAAAGAATCAAATAGCTCGAACGGAAATTATCTATAATGTTAAAAAACGACACGATTAAAATAAAAAAAATACAGAATTTTTAAAAATCCTTTTCCTTTTTTAATATAAAAAAACAATGTTTAATGCGTTCTGGTTAAAAGTATTAATATATAATAATAAATAAACAAATTTATTAAAAGATGAAAAAATTGGTATTTTTTTTTCGAAAGCACATTTTCTAAACTAGTATTTGTAATTAAAGAATTATTCCCAACTTCAAATTCTGCTAAAATCTAAAATAATCATTTTATCCTTATTTAGATTCTTTGCATTGCATCTCTCATTACATTTTTGATATCATTAACTTTACACTTAAAAAGTTCCAAAGATTTGTTCAAACCTTATATAATAAATACAAAAATATTTTTAGAAATTTTTCCATTTGTTTAAACAATTTTTTATATCATCAGTTTCTTTATTGCTTTACATGAAAGAAATCCCTTAAGTAATATATAATTCGCAGTAATAAATGCTCGCAAAATGAACGGAAATTCAGCTAATAGCCCTTCGAGGAGAATATATATTGACACCAAAATCGCAATTCTTCCACGTTAGAACTCATTTGATCGTCGATGAAGGTTTATGGCGGCGCGAATTTTGGAGAGGGTGAGAGAGATAGTCGGCACGTATATTCAACAGATCTTTATTGTCGGCGAGGTCATATTCGCCATCGAGATAAATCGTAGCTTGCAGCCAACCGGCTTTCTTAAATGCACGCGATTGGCCGTCCATCGACATTGCTGAAGTGGAATAAATAGCATCGCGACGTCCGCGCCGTGCGTAAATGAGATGGATATTAAGTCACGAACAAGCGTTTATTTTTCACTCCCAAGTGAATATTAAAACCCATAATCTTGGCATTTAAACATCTTAAACATTTTTTAATTAAATCCCTCAATCGTGTTCGTGTTGACGTTACATACACAATTTTTATCTAAATTTTGATAGAGAAATTAATAATATATTATAACAATATTATAAAAAATAAGGACCTAATCATAAAACTAGTAAAAAGAAAATATAATTAATGGAAAATATATAAATATACATGATAAAAAAGTTTGTGTGATAAAGTTTTGTTTAACAAATTATTATCAAGCTGATTTGTGTCGTTTTGACGTTAAATGACATTGAAGATATTTTGACAAAAAATAAAATCAGCTTGCTACTTAGATAGTAAAATATATTTAAAAATAATTCTGAAGCGTTATCTTATTAAATATCAAGACTCTGCAAAAAGTTTTTATTGGCTGATAAACTGAAAATCCATTGGCTACCTGAAAGAATTTATCCATGGAACAATGTGCCATCGTTGATGCATTTTCAAAGCGCTCTAAACCTTATATTAAAGTTAAAAGTGACTATTTTGAATTTTAATTACTATTTTTGATTATTTCAATAAGATTTAACTAACAATTATTTGTTTTGTAAATATATTAGGTTATCCGGAAAGTTCGTGCCGATTTTGAAGGAAATTTGAAACGCAGATTTAAATTTTAGTATACATTTATTAAATTATAGATTAGTCGGCATGAACTTTCCGGATAACTCAATACATTACATAATGACTTGATTAACTTTTTGATTAAATTTGTTTAGCATTCTGTATATAAACATAAATTTTAAATATTCCCAAATAAAAGTATGTTTATCTTGAGCTCTCTACTAATTTGAAATATAATAGATTTTTTGTGAAGTAAAAATAATCGAGGGGAATTCATATGAGACATGCGAATGAAGGAAACATTTAACAAACCGTTCCGATCAAAGATCAAGCACTTCCAACAATGTGGCAACGTTTCCCACAACTTCGACGTTTTGAAGTTCCAATGGAATTCTCAGCGTCGCTTTCGATAATCCTTGATGCATACATTTCGATTTTGCCCTTTCTCTCCCCTTTCTCGCCCTCGCTTCAGCAGCGTGGAAAAGCGATACACCACACTATATCCCGTGCTATTGTCGCTCTTGAATATCGTCAAAATCGCAAAAGCGTTTAGGTAAAAAATTGCGGCGAAAAGGAAAGTGTAAAGAAGAGAGAGAGAGAGAGAGAGAGAGAGAGAAGAGGAAGAGCTTTATCTTTCTCACGACGGGATCTCATCGTTCGCGGGATATGGACCGTAGAACAGATGGGTGCCTCTCGGCGCGAGGATAGAAGAAATGTTATCCTCCCAGAAATTATTCCCTAGCTCATTCCTTTCCCATTCGTTGCTCCCTACCGACACCGGGACCATCTCTTCCGCCGTTCAGACGATTCCGCGCCAAAAAGACGATCCGTCTGCACGAATCTTCCGTGCCTTTCTTTCATCCAGCCTGATAAATTCTTACAACGGAGAGACGATGATGACGCTAAGAAAAGAAAAATTTTCACACAGCTATTCGATCAACAGCGTAGTGCTGTATACTTTGGATGGAATCTTTCAGCTCGATCTCGCGCAGAGTTCGCTTCCGAGGAAAACTTCCGGAAGTGATATTCGTGTAATGATGATCAAATTATCAAAACATAAAAAGACTAAGAAACCAAGCTTGTTTGTTCGTGCTATAATAATATGTTTATTGCGGAATAACAATAAATTATAAATATATTATAAATATACAAACGTTTCGACATAAATATACAACGTTTTTTACATCAGATCATTAGTATAATAAAAGTATCGCTATCGATTTACATTTCAAAAGCTTCGTATAAAGACCGAGATTATACTAAGACTCTTGTCTCCGAACGCAAACAATTGTCATAATTAAAATGAATTTTCTGTAGAGACTTTATATTTTTATAAATGATGATTAACGAAAATCCAAATTTTTTTAAAAAATATATATCAATACACAAAGATGAATTCAATGAAATGGCGATTTATTAAGGAATATATAGACAAAAATGAGTCAGATGTTAGTAAATAATCGAAGATACATAATAAATTTAATGAAACGATTTTATGCTCATAATAAAATTCAGTGACTTTTATAAATATCTTTGCTATCTGTATTTTTATTTGGAATAAGAATCGATTTGTTTCAATTGTCAAGCGTTAATAATTTACAGATGAACTTTTATTTTCGGTGAAATTCAGACGACAAAGCTTTAATTGTTTAGAAGTTCGCACGTTACATTATTTCTATAATTAGACTGCTGATTCAGTGTGACGGAAAGAGATGAATAATTCCGAACTGTTCTTATTTTAGTTCAAGTATTCTATGTATCACGTAACTATATATTATGTGAAAACAGTGATTGTCCATGTGATTATACGTGTGACAATACGTGAACTTAAACACGGAGCTGCCTTCAAACATGGAAGTGAAGTCGGTAGGAGTCTGTGGTTATCACATCATGTCTTGATGTATCATTAATGCTAGCAAACAGTGGTTTAACAGGTTTAGTAATGTATCAAGAGAGAATCTTAACTCGCAAATTTTGAAGAAAATAATCGTGAAAGCTGCAAAGCAGTATCTTTAATTTTAGCGCTTTAATTATTTTATGTTGTCAACATAGAATATGTTGTTTACATCAAATGTATTATAGATTACAATGTTCGTAATACTTCTTTGCAAAATACATTTTAGTAAAAATATCTATTTTCTTGCTCTCTCATATCCAAGACAAGCGTGCTAAAAATTTACCTCCGCTCCAAGCCAGACGTTTCCATAATTCTTCATGGCGAATGCCGGAAATGGGAATAGCTGATCATTTGTTCAGCACATATGGATAGCGTATTTCTGCATCCATGTTCTGTGCTTTCTTTTATATATTATATAAGAAGAAAGTTAATTGATTATAATATTATCGGACATATACAATCGGATTATACAATCACGATGCTCTGAATCTCAAATTAATCAATATTATCTTACAATTGCAAACAGATATTCAACATTGATTTTATTATACAAAAATTCTGTAATTACAATTTTCGAATTAATAAAACATTATATACTGTTAGAGAAATCCATTAGAAAATCTGAGAATAAAAATAAATAATAAAAATAAATAATAAATAATCCTAGGATTATTTGTAATGTTTAATAGAATAATAAATAGAAAAAATATGGATAATATTTTAGTATTAATTTTAGGTGTGAATATAAAAGAATTATATCCTGATGATCTCGCAAATTTATATGATCCTATCATGCCATTAGGCGACTTGATTATTGTCTCTCTTGATCATCCCTTCTTTAAAACAAATGCCCACCAACACAGTGCAATCCGATGTTTCGGTTGATTTAAAGTTCCTAATCTCGGGGTAGAAACAACCCTCGCGGCTAGTCGCAGATATCCGTAGAAGCATGCAGTACAACATCGTACGGCGCAGCGTAACAGAGACATGTAAGCGCAAGAGGGAAAGGTTGGAGAAACAGAGGTAGTAACTGAGGGCTTGAACCGAATGGCTGACCATTGCCCAAACATTTCGAATCGATCTTTGCCATTGCAGTGAAGTAGGTAATTCGGCTAATTCGTAGTACTAACAATAATTTACAGATTATAAGATGTTCCTCACTATTACAATATTTTTGTTAGATTTTTCTAGCAGTTCAGACTTAAGTTTAATTTTAGTTTTTTATCTAAGATGATAATATTTAATTAACTGATTTCTGTAAAAATAAAAACTAAATATTTATTGCGGAGATTTTCTTTTAAAATCTTTAGAAGATGCTTAAGAAAAATTTCTCCCGCTACTCGCACATTTCTAAGAAAAATTCTAGCAATACTGATGACGACGATCCCATTTCGCGGTAATATGACTCCTTCGTCTGTCTGAGCTTTAATCTTATCAGTCCTGAATGATGACCTATGGTACTATGTAGTAGTGCACGAAACTACGTAAAGACACGAGGCTTCCCGCGAGAGGCGAGAGGAATGGCGAGCTTTTCTTTCACACCAGTCTGAAAATGGCCATTAGATGGAGGAAAACTGGAAATTATTGAAGTGATATTGGAAACCGATAAGGACGCAGACGAGAATTGCACAAAATGGACGCTTAGATATGTGTTAGGCCGTACGTGATAAAGATGAGAGGTGAAGGGAGGAGAGGGGCAGTTAGCAAGCGAAATTTTCGTTAGCGCGATTTCGCTCGGGATCCAATAAAGTTACCTGCGATACGTAGAACAGGCTTTGTAAATGGTGTCGAGGATATTTATAGAATGAAATATAGAACAATGCATACGCAATTATCGATTTTTGAGATTAAGTAGTGGGCCATAAGCTATTAAATGTGTGCGATATGACTTTAATACCAATTTAATTTACGCTTTTTGAAAAGTATTGATAAACACATAAATGTGTTTTGGAATTAATCGCAGCTAAACTACATGGAAAGGACGGATTTGCTAAAATATCTAAAAGTTTAGCTGAATACAGATCTGAATATATATATATAATTCTGAATATATAATTTTGCTGGATCGTAATAATTATGTAGGACGCTAAAACTGATTGCTGAAATATAAAGAAGTAAAAAAGGCAAATTTGACTACAACGTGATAAATGATGCGCGAAGAAAATAATAAACAATTAAAGTAAAAAAAAAAATAATCGTATAATCTTAATTAGAATATTTTGACTCTTCTTGGAGTTACTGATCTTATATTGACGATTAAAATTAAGATGCTATTAACATCCACTCAATATGAACTCAGAAGTGAAAGATCCTTTTTAGAGAAATGTTGTTGAAAACATATGATTACAAGGTGGTTTGGAATGTTAATTGACATTCCATTATATATATATATATATATCTAAAAAGAAAAATTAATCTAAGAAACTTTTCTTTTGAATTATTATTATTATATAAAATATTACTTACCTCCAGGTCAAAATTTAAAATAAAATTTGGATCCATAATATGGAGTAACAGTATTTGTCACAACAAATTAATGAATAATAGTTATTAAACTGTCAAAATTTTTTCATCATATTTGAGATTCCATTTCCAATTATTTTGATAATTCAATAAAATTATTTTCAGATCTATATTTGGCTAAACTTTCAGATATTTAAATAAAATTATTCTTTTCGTGTACTTAGATAAGTTTTCATTTTCATTCTTTTTACTGCAATCTTTCATGACATGTATTACATTTCAGAAATGAATAACAAATCTTAGAAAAATGCAATTTTTGGAGTGTCATAAAAAGACGAACATGCGAACATGTTGCGAGATCTGCTGCACAAAATTATAAATAGAAGAAAACTATAAATAGAAGCATAATAAAGACCGGTTTGCAAGAACAATACTGAGGACCTTCGCCGGATTTAGAAGCCTGGGCAAATCGCGGAATTGCTTGCGCTCAATAAATGTAATTAACCCCAGTCGCTCGTTCAACGAATTGCAGTGTCGTCGACCATGCATCTCTCGCCGTGAGAACGAATATTCATAAAGGCCGTATATAACGCCAAGAGCCCGAATTAAGATCACGGGTGAGCACCGTATTTGCGCTGGCCAAATATAATAAGACACGTGGTTCTCATTCGACTGATGTCACGGCCGACAATCGTACGCTGCGACTGGCAGTCGTATATAATATGGACGGGTCAAGGTTCAACAAGTTTCCTTGGAATTGAGAAGAAAGTTATGTGGAAAGCATCCTGGGATAAAACGAACCAAGCGAACGCAACTGCATCGCAATCTTAGAGAATAGGAAAGTCACTTTATTGCTGGACTTTATTAATGTATATATAAATTATATATATAGTGA
>Ga0157363_1006863_pt1 | contig 10747 bp, 5 predicted proteins | sample AttsexASBM1_FD_111477 | JGI IMG/M metagenome (GOLD analysis project Ga0157363, IMG submission 111477) | Fungus gardens microbial communities from leaf cutter ant in Ribeirão Preto, State of São Paulo, Brazil - Atta sexdens ASBM1 | ecosystem: Host-associated > Fungi > Mycelium > Unclassified ...
AAAAATTTGATATAAAGCAAAAGATAAAATCAAATATTATTTATAAGACAATGGATAAATGACAAAAAAGAAGAAAAATCCATCACAAGATTTCCAAAACATACAAGTGTTGCAATCAATTTCATTGAAGTGTAATGACAATTATAATTATATTTTTTTGTGTTATTATATCTTATATTATAACTATGCGAAAATTCGATTTTTTTATATTTAAAGCGTCATTTATGTAAGACTGCAAAAGTGCATTCGTCACTGTAAGTTGTATACATACTGGAGTGAGCCTTCCTTATGCAAACCTTGTCTTCATCGGCTGGATCGATCGCGATCTTGTCTTCATCGGCTGAATCAAGCTTCTTAAAATACCGGATCTTCAGATCTCGTATAATGAATTCGATAATGGACTTTGATTCTATCTCCCCTCCTCCCTTCAACTCTGAAAACAATTATTATAAACAACTTGGAACTTCTCTGTGATTAATGTTTCATTACCATCTTATTACCATCTTATATAAGGTACCATCAGAATTCAGTCGCAAAATCGAGGGTCCAAAAACAGGCGATTTTTGTAATCATTCATTTGTACTCAATGTGAACTATGTATATAATTTTCCTTTTTCATACGAAAATATTAAAAATATGAACTAAATATTAAAAATATGGAAAAATCCAACGTTACTTTTATAAGTTTATGATTTTATTACATAAATATATTGATATACAAACATTTAAAAAAAGCTATTTAGCAACTTAAACATTGAATATTTGTATTAACTTCACCTTCTTAAAATTATGTTATGGATCTATTTGAGGTTCGGACAAGTAAAAGGCCTTTTAACCTTTTTTTTAGTTAATCCCACACAATCTTCATGAAACAAAACTTCAGTAAAACTTCGTTTTTTTAATTTATCATTTTCTTGAAAATTAACATTATATTATGCATAATAAAAGTTTATTGTTTGCAATAAACATAATTATAAAATATTTACTTTCTCATTTTTATCTCTTAAAAAATATTTTATATCTTAGACTCCGATAGTTACACTTTATCAATTTAAAATCTGTAATTCACATTATATATATATTACAGATTTTCAGTCAATTGGAAGTGAATCTTGAGATACATTCTTAATAATGACATTAAAGTTTAAAAACAATATTTAATTTAAATTTGATAATTGTGGTTTAGCTCCTAACGATTATTTCTGCCAGATTCAGTCATTTTTGTGCAAAAATGCGTTGAATAATTTTATCGACACACGTATGTGAGGTGGCTAATTTAATCGTTTTCCGAAAAGGATTATTTTTTTCAAGTAACGTGTTATTTTTTAAAATAAATAATTAGTAATAGTAACGCGTTATTTTTTTAAGATAATAATGGTAAAGATCCCTCTGTACCATCTTGATCAAAAAGTTCTCGGAATTACCACCAGGTGATGTTCTGAGTCAGCTGATTTGAATTCTGTTTTTTTTTTGGTTAGGTTGCTACATCTGTCATTGACATTCCCACCAAATTTTATCACCATAGCTTGACATTTGTAAAAGTTACGTCATCTTGAGTACATTTATGTACGTATTTTCGATTTTTTACAGTTTTAAAAATGGAGTTGAATTTGTAACAACGAGTTTGTATTAAATTTTGCGTTAAAAATGGATTCAATGGTGTGAAAACCTTGGAAATGTTGGGAAACTGTATCGGCAGTGATACTCTAAAGAAAACAGCCGTTTATGAGTGGCATAAAAAAACCATTACGAGGAACGCATTTTAACAACCGAAAGGAGGTAATGGAAAAATCGAAGACAGCTCTGATGGCTATACCGACAATAGAGTTCCAGAAATGAGAGCTTGATTAAGCGCTGGCATAAGTGCGTTGCAGTCGATGGGGAGTATTTTGAAGAGGACAATATCACTTTTGATGAATAAAACTTGTATTTTGAATTTTCTGAATGAATTCCGGGAACTTTTTGATCAATAGCAATAAATCTAAAAGTTGTTAAATATAATATTAAGATATCCTAAGAATTAAGCAACAGAAATTGTATTATAAGTAGATACGTATAATTTAATAAATATATATTCATTATTCAAAGCTAGAATTCGAAATTAAACTATTATTTTATATCCGATTCTTTGTCGCTCGTCAATCGCTTAAAATCTCTAAGTTGTATGCGTTGTAACAATATAGTTGTTTTAATTTCCGGAATGAAATTTTCCAATTAACATAATAGAGAAAACTCTATTATCAATTTTTATTTTAAATTGAAATTAAAGATAACAATAAAGTAAAAAAGCAATAACTAATAAGTCATAAATTATAAAAAATTATTATTTATATATTTAATTTAAATTAATTTAATTTAATTTAAATTAAATCTTAACAAGAAAAGTATATTTAAAATTTTCAAAATTAAAAAAACAAAAAATTGACAAATTCCAATACATAACATCATGTACATTATTTTCAATATATCATATCACGTACATTTTTTTTCTTTTCATGTTAATACTCTATGCATACAGTACGATATATTTACATAAACGCTTGCCACATGCACATTACTTAACTTTTTATCTTTTACTTATTGCAAAGAACAAGTATACAAATCAATTACGAAATAATTTATGAGCTATCAAAGTACAGTCTCTACGCTAATAATTACTCTCGCAGCACAAAGTGAGCCAAATGAAAGAACCAACATCGTAGGAAAATATCAACAATAAAATTTCTTAAAGAGCTTTTTTAAGAGTGGACTTCTTAAAATTTTTATTAATATTGTTCTGCAAACTCTCCCCTCACTGTGTTTCTAATTTTTCTCTAGGTAAGTGACACATTTATTTAAAACCATTTTTTAGATAAATTATATATACCTACGAGCACGAGCGTAGTATGGTAGACAGCGCGCGAGTCTACCATGCTAAGGGACTCGGGTTCGATCCCTGGCAGATCCAAGAAATTTTCACGTACTTCCTCTCTCGTAGTTCCTCTTCGGCAGTCTGACAAACCTAACCATCAAGAGTATCTGTTACTAAGAAAACCTTTCAACTGCCGTTTAAACCGGTATTAAATTGTCTCGTATGTCTGTGCACAACCTGCACCCGCACCATGGGTATAGGTACGAGAGATAGAGACCTGATCTCGATCTTAAAATGTTGCGCCATCGGAATGAATAAAAACATATCTATATATTAAATATATTATGTATAATATATGTATAACATGTACGCATGGACATAACACACTTTTTTATAGAGGACTATAAAAGCATGATGATCTTTTTATTAAAAGAATAATAAATTTTTTTCTTTGACTCTATTTTTCTTGTTTATATGTATATTATATTATACTATTCATATCTATATATTATTAAATCTTGAGCTAAAATTCCGCATCCATAAATGATCGAATATTCATTAGAAAATTGAATAATAAACATGTTGTTCTATGTTCTTAATGCATTCAGTATTGCATTTGGATTATTTTCAGTTGAAAAATCTATACTTAGTAAGTCTTTTTTAAAATATGTTATATATTTTTTAATGATTGTACATATTACGCACTTTTATGCTCAACAGTAATGTAACGATTGTTTTAACTACATAAAAGTTTACTGTACAAAATAATTAATATAAAAATTATTTCAAACAATATATATATAAAGAGATGGTTTAACGTTGAATTGTATTGTTGTTATGATTAATTCCATTAAAATACTTGAATGCTTTTTGTAATAATTGCTTCTCTGTAAAATTATTCTATTACCAAAAGTTACATTATTAGATATATTTTTTTAAGGTAACAATATTGAAATTCCTGTGACAAATTAAAAAAAATAAAGACAAACGGACAATTGGGAATTGGCACAATGACCAGAGCGTGAAATAATTTTTATATTAATTATTTTGTACAGTAAACTTTTATGTAGTTAAAACAATCGTTACATTACTGTTGAGCATAAAAGTGCGTAATATGTACAATCATTAAAAAATACACTTTGAAAAAGCTTTATCTTACTATAAATATATCTTACTATAAATATAACGTACATATTTCAACTAGTCTTCTAACTGTCTTCAGCAAATAGAGATATCTAACAGCGATCTATGAAGTTGTAAATGATAAGATAAATAAGATATTACAAAAAATGATCAATCCAGTCGTAATCATTGCGTGATAATCATAATGAAGTAATTAACTAAAAAAAGACGTCATTTTTTTGTAATATCTTATTTATTCATCTACAACTTCACGAATTGTTACAATAAATATCTCTATTAATTATTCTAAGTAAGCTTAAATTATATTTTATATACATACATATCTTTCAATTTCCGCTTGTTTAAAATGCTCTGCACAAGAAGCATGGTCACAACTTATTACAGATATCCTTACTAAAAATTTATTTTTGTTATTGTAATTTATATATCTTTTAAATAAAATATATGCCTTTCTTCATACTCAAAATTATATCATTACGATGTTAGGAATAAAATATTAATCAACATTAACAGTGTAAATAAAGTTCCATGAACTTATAAATCATTTAAGTTTTTTTAAGAAGTAAAAAATATTAAAAAAGATAAGATAAAGATAACTTATTATTAAGGAAATTAAAGTTTCTATAATTTATTTTAAGATATTAAAAAAATAAAGATATTAAATATACATATTATACACATAGATATTATAGATAAACAAAGATACTAAACATAGATATTATAGATAAACAAAGATACTAAACATAGATATTATAGATAAAATTAACTTATTTGTAGAGTTATCAGAATTTGACTTTCGATTTTGGATCCATTAATTTTCGAACATGTTAGCTGAACTTAATTTCGGTGAGATATATGGAAAATTAAGTATGTCAAATCTCATTCCATCGGTTTATCAAAGATCCATTTTTCTGATGTAAGAGCATTTTCTTAATAACATTTTCCATTTGACACAGAGTTAGCATGGTTATTCGCAGAAGCTGCCATAGACGTAAGTGATACTCTAAATATATTCAAAATTACTAGTAAAGGTAAGATAATAAATTCTATACAGCTTATGTGAATGAGCAAACAGATATACTATTTATTTTATCTGATATATTATTATTTACAATGAAAGAAAGACAAAAAATTAATCATATTTGCATATCAAACTATGAATTTTTTTCTATTAAAATCTGTTTTGTTATAACTTTATTATCAACTAATTAAGATCCAAATAGCACACTTATTTCAGGGATGTCCTTTTGGGACGTCATTTTGGGATATTGCGAAAATCTTGTGACATCGGTGAATAATCTCAGTTATCCAGCGGATATCCAAAGGATGTACAAGTGTCTGCATGTATGAGATTCTATGGACGTCTTAGATAACATCCATGAGATATCTAAGAAACTCTCTCAAACTATGAGATATCACAAATATCTATACATGCGTATATATATATATATATATATATATATATATATATATATATTCATATATTGATTGTAGATTGTATATATACTCATATAGTGATTGTTATCTAAAATAAAAAGAAAATGTTTTAGGATATTATATTATGGAAGCGAGAAATATATTATTATTCTATTATTACATAATGAAATAAAAGATTAAATAATATAATGTTATCTTGTAATTTTTACAGGATGTTCTCTAAATTTTGACAAAGCGCTTATGTGTAGAGCGGACTACTGAGTCCGACATATAATCCAACGGAAACTGAGTCGAAAAATCCTTTATCATTTTGCAATTTTCGCAATAATTAACAAGATGTTAGTAATTAACAAATTGCCAAATATTGAATATCTTCAATAATTTTTTACTCAAATATTAGGTTGTCCGGAAAGTTCGTGCCGTAAAAGATTTAAATTTAATAAATGAAATTAAAAATTTAAATCTTCTGCGTTTCAATTTTCCTTCAAAATCGGCACGAACTTTCGGACAACCCAATACTATTAATTTTACAGAAAAACAAGAGAAAAAATTATTTATTTTCTTCTTATACAGCTCTAAGAATTTTTTCAGAATTTTTTATCAACTTTTTAGTATTGCATTTTTTTATTGACAATTACTTTTACCAACAATACAGTATTAAAAAATTCTGAAAAAATTCTTAGAACTTTATAAGAAGAAAATAAGCAATGTTTTGTCTCTTGCTATTTTTTCTGTAAGTTGATTTGAGTAAAAAATTATTAATAAAAAACCAATTTTTTAGTAAGTAATATTTTGTTAATTATTACGAAAATTGCAAAATGGTCGAGGATTTTTTGATTCAGTTTAATTCTATCTACACACGAGCGCTTTGTCAAAACTTACTGGACATCCTATATATTCTTCGACTGTGTTCGGAAATGTTACCCGAGTATCTCTGTATATCGCACATGATTTTCGCATATTATTTCTCTTCTGGTTTCCTAATATTATATCTCTAGAATAAATATTCCATAAGAACAATCCCAATATTTCATTTTTTCTTTAAACTACATTTCTAATAGTAAAAAATTAAAAAATTTTATCATCATTTTATCTTTATCTTTTATTAAACGATGCGATAGTGTTGACATTAAGAATAAAAACATAAAATAAAACTGGGCATGTGACCACATGATGCGTAATCATCACTATGTAATCAAATTTACGGTGCTCTATCAATAGTTTTATTCAAAATTTTTATATTAACAAATTTTCAATTGCAACCAATGCGAATAAAATTGATGCTGTCATTATTAAGAGATCGCGATATCAATTCCATGAAATGTATCATTTCAATAATTGAAAATGCATCGATCAGTCACACGTATGCACGCACAGCAATTTATCCGTTAAAGAGCTTTTACAATTCTTTTAATATTATTAAAATTAACAATGTAAATAAACATTAATATGCATATATATATATATGTGCAATAATTATTCTCGATAATACTGAGTGCTATTGTACACGTGTACCTTTGATAGCGTCTTTTTTCCGAACTGTAGACGCAGTTTAAAATTTCGAAGGTTCTTAACATTTTTATTTACAAACAAAAAACATAAGCATAAAACTTAATTATATGAACAACGCATTACATAACGGCACTTGGTACTGTTTGTTTGGACATTGCAACAACGAAGAAACAATTGTCTTTCCCCTGTTACTGATCAGAGTATAATCATATTTTGATTTTATAGGAACAGAAGAGATTATTTCATAATCAGAGTTATTATATAATCAGAGCATCTACCAATGTTGATTTACATAAAAAAGTTTCATTCATATTTGATCTGTATACATTTCTAATTTCTCTTGGCTGTATTCACTAGATGCATTAAAGCCATCGTACACAAATTGACATAAAGATGTATATAAGTTTAATATAAGTTTAATATAAGTATAAAAATGAATTAATAATGAAATTATTAATACATTTTATTGTGCTGTTAAGTAAAATCTGTATTTTATAATTAAAAATATTTGAATTTTATTTCTATACAATTTGAATCAGTGTACAATAGCTTTTAATATGCATTCAGTGTAACGTTAATGTAATCAAAACGATAAAAAAATAAGAAAATATGAAAACGATATAAAAAAATAAGAAAAACAAAGTTTTTAAATTTTATCATCATTTGCTTTTACTTCTCTTAAATTATCAGTCAAGAATTGACAAACACGTCTAAAAATATAATGATCACATTCTCTTTTTTTTATATTTACATATTTGTGTAACAGATGACAAGTTTTTCTATTGCGTAAGAATTAGACTTAAATTTGTATAATATAATAATTAAAATAATTATATAGAAAATTTTATTCTACTTTTTGTACTAACAACAAGTAAATTAATTACAAATTTTAGATAAATATGTATTGTGTATAATTTTGTAAGTAAATTAATCATGAAGTTATTTTCCATTTTATCTTAATGACATTAATTTAAATGTATACAACATATTTAAATAAATTTCTTGAGTTTCTTTTAATTAAGATCATTCTACTACAACTGTATTTTCGATTTTTTCCAATATTATAAATGTATATATCATATTTATTCAAAACCACTTTCAAAAGTTATACACATATTCGTTCAATAACAAAATGTCTTATTTTGCTTCAAGCAAATATCTTGAAAAATATGGAAGATACGGAAAAACGTTTCACACAAAAGTTATAAGATTTAAGATTATAAAGTTTGAAGGGAGACATAAGAGAATAGGTATATATTAGTTAATGTATCATTAGTTTGACTTTAGGTGCTGATGCCATCAAAGTCAGATCAAGATCACTTTGAATTTTTTTAATAAAACACTATTTTTTATTCCAAAATTTAATAACAAGTGTTAATAACTTTTCAAAACACAATAATAAAAAATTTTTTCATTAAGTAATTTTTGAGTTATAAGGCTTGGAGAAGTTACAATATCGCCGGCATTACGTAAGATGTCCGACCGATGATTAAAATCTTTTGAATATTCTTCAGAATCATAACCTAGATAACATTTGTTAAAATCAGTTGGAAATTGTTTCTTCCACTTTTACATAATGAAAATTTTATTTTATCTTTTTGAATTAATAAAAAACATGGCATAAATTAATTCACAAAATTCAGTAGAATATATGTAAAACAGCATAGATGAACAAAAATCAATCATTCAAAATTATTTTCTTCTTTATCCTTGTGATATATTATAGATAAAGAAATAGATATTTATATAAATTTCTATTATTTCTATTAATTTATATTATAAATTATATATTATAAATTTATAATATTATATATTATAAATTTCTTAGTGATATTCTTTTTGTTAATCATTCTATAAAATGCGTTTTTCACTTCCTTTTAATTATTAATAAAGATATATTTAAAACTATTTTTTAATCAATTTACATACAATAAATAAATGATGGGTAGATATATATGTGCAAATAATGTAAAAATATTTTTAGAACAACTATAATGGCATGATATATTTTTTGATTACATCGAACTGTTTCACGATAATTTTTTAGTCCATAAGAGTGTTGGCAAACTTTTTGGACAAGACAGAGATTGAGATTATATGTATCTTATTCACCAGATCTGACTTTTTCACATTTCATGTAGTTTGCAAAACTCAAAAACATTATAAAAGATAAATATTTTCCATATATCGAGAATATTTACAAGAACATGGCAAATGCTCTGAATAATATTCCAATTATGGGTTTTAATTAATCTTGATATCATAGACGTACGAAGTGTTATATATTGATGTTATGGGAAATTATTTTGAAAGATAAAATAATATTATTATCTGAGATATTTATTTATTTATTGCTGCAGATCAAAAATTTTATTGCCAGACCTATAGTTAAGAAACAATGCTACATTTTGAATGTAGTAGCAAAATAAATAAAATGATCATGTTTCCTTGACCTTTGGAATTTGAGTGAGAGACCTTTCGAATTCCATTAAAAATTCTTGTAAAATATTTTAAAATATTTTATAAAAGTGTATTTAAAATGTAAAATGCAAAATAAGTTTATCGAATCTTTTAAATATAAAATGAATACATAGCTATTTTTAATGATTCTTGAATTCAAAGGTTTTTCCTTGAATCTACTAACGGAAAAAAAATTTCCCTGATCTAACGAAAAAAAAATTTTACAAAAAAAAAATAATAATTTAAAAAAAAATAATAATAATTTTAAAAAATAATTTTAAAAAACTACATAAATTGAAATAAGATCTTAGAAATTCTTAAATTTTTGTAAATATTCGTAATAGAGTGTGGTTTGTTTGTCTAAAAATTCTTAATTTTTCATAGTGAGATATAGAATAGCTTTGTTTGAGGACGGAGGATTGCTTGGTTTTTCAAACAAACAACGCTACTCTACGTCCCATTATACGGTAAAAAACATTTTGTATGTTAAAACAAATTTTTGTTAAAATTTTTGTGTTGAATTTTTAACATATCCGAGTGTTAATTTAACATAATGTGATTATTGAAATATTTTATGTTAAAATTTATCATTTAATTAAAATTAAATATTAATTAAAATTAATAACATTAATTAATTAAAATTTTTCATATTAAAAATAACACAATTTATAGATAAGTAAACAAATAACATAAAAGTAATGTAGTCTTAAAATATAAATTCTCTAAAAAATAAAATATAAAAATAAATGAATAAAACGTATATTAATTAGGTACAACTTTGCTTCCGCCGTTTTCCTATAGATGGCTTTAGCGGTAGGTGGTGGTCGAAATAAATAGATCATAGACGTCATACAATGAACTTGGGCATCTGTCAACATAACCCCATAGAAACATTAGTCGATTTGTGCCTGCATCATAAAGTTATTCTCGATTGAAAATGTCAGTTTACGAGCCAAATTCCCGTCATTTGCGGGAGGTTTTAATTTTTTGCTTCAATATGAAAAAATCTGCGGTTGAGGCTCATCGAATGCTCTCAAATACTTATGGTGAGGCCGATATTAGTGAAAGAATGTGTCGTGAGTGGTTTCAACGCTTCAAGAACGGTGATTTTGACGTCGAAGACTGGCATAGCGGTGGAAGAGAGAAGGTTTTCAAAGATGCAGAATTGGAGGCATTACTTGAGCAAGACTCGTGTCAAAATCAAGAAGGCACGATCATTGAGAGTGACTCAACAAGCCATTTCAAAACGCCTCAAAGCCATGGGAATGATTCAGAAGCAAGGAAATTGGGTGTCGTACGAATTGAAGCCGAGAGATGTTGAACGGCGTTTGTTTGCTTGTGAAC
>Ga0157363_1006864_pt1 | contig 10746 bp, 9 predicted proteins | sample AttsexASBM1_FD_111477 | JGI IMG/M metagenome (GOLD analysis project Ga0157363, IMG submission 111477) | Fungus gardens microbial communities from leaf cutter ant in Ribeirão Preto, State of São Paulo, Brazil - Atta sexdens ASBM1 | ecosystem: Host-associated > Fungi > Mycelium > Unclassified ...
ACGTCATGTGACTGAGATGTCACGTGCCTCTTCATCGTCCAAAATAAAAAGAAAAAGAAAACAAAATCCTATAAAGTCAGAAAATAAAAGAAAAGGAAAATAAAAATTGTTTATGTTCCAAGCGTCCCATAACATCTCTGAGGACACTATAAAATTTGTCTATTTATGAGGATAAGGGCACATGTGGATGGGAAATCCAGAAAAGGTCTCAGAGAAGGAAATGATAAAAATAGAACATGGTACATCTTTGATGGCAGGTGGTTACTCATTGCGTCATTGACAACAGTAGAGGTCATGATGGGATTGCTGACGACAATGGCAATGGAGAAGGACATTTGTTAGTAGGCATCTGATATTTTTCAGCCTCTCTACAACCAGATATAAGTTAATCTCCCATCATAACAATGTGGTCTGCGAGTACTTCCAACATGCTTCAAGCCTTGCTAGGAGGTAAATTTTGCAAAACGTTCTTCACTTCATCAGCGTAAGTTTGTGCAAGTTGTCAAGTTCATGAGATTGTGGATGATCTGGAGACTAGTTCTCAAGCCTGAAAGATCAGGCAAGTCAGACAAAAAGGTCAGAAAAAGTAAATGGTCCAGCTGGAATCCTTTATCTTTTCCAGGTTCTCTAGAGACTCGAACTGGTGTCTTATCAGTTTACTCATCTCCGGAAACTCCTCCCAAGCATATAGAGCTGGTACAGTCACAAGACCAGGTTTGAGGTCTGTGTGGCTGGGTTTTCCGAGTATAGCTGAAGTTAATTCATGATCCAGCATGTCATTTACAAGCTAAAGAAGTTACAAATGTACATCATGCCAAAAGGAAAGCAACAACTCACTTGGAATGTGATATCCAGATTTCTGTCATATGTATATGCAATTTCTCTCCAAATTTTGCCTTGGATGCAATCCCTAAGTATAACAGCCAAATGTGCACCTCTAGCCATAAGTGATGCAGTTTTGAGATAAGACTTCTGCAAATAGATGTTCTGCACATCCTGGTATTTTTGACTTTGCTCCATGCTATTCAACCTCATTGTGACATCATCTGCTGCTGGCTTAGCAACATCCTGCTATCAAATACATAAATAATTTTTCTATTGGATACTTCCTTAACTACTAGTAAAAAGTCCATGTAATCACTTTGTTTTTTTAATATTTCTAAATTAGTTCTATAGAGCCATATGATGGGAAACTATCACATATAGTTCAGGAAAGAGATAATACATTCCATAAAACTATGGATATATTATTCTAGTTCACTTATTACTTTTTTTTAAAAAAAAATTTTTTTTTGTAATCCTTTCATTTTTGAGTTTTCCAAATTAAACAAGATTTAAACAAGTTTGATTTGGTTATTTTGGTGTACCTTCCTTGAAAGAATTGGGAATAAGATACCTTCTTGAGGTACTTCTAATATAGAGTGTTTAAATTCTCTTTCTTCTATATAACCAGCTCTTAAAAATTTCCAAAATATAAATTTTGGTACTTTTAACTTAGAAACTTTTAAAGATGAAGATGGTTTATCTAAAGTTTATGCTATAAGTTTTTATACTACCCTGTTTCTACCTTTATTGAAATTACACAGCGCAAATTGTCTAGTTTGACAATTAGATGTATATAACAATAGTGATAATGACATGTTTGATTTTATTCAAAAGTTAAAAAATTATTAGCTACATCTTTCTTAACAGCTTTCTATTCAAAAGATCTAATTCTGGAATTAGCTTACAGACAATATAGCTTTAGCAGTATGTATGATTCTCAATCTAAAAACTAGCTTATAGCAGTGAAAACCTTAACTTAAATAAGGCAATACTGTGGGAAGTTGTATCTTTCTAGAAACTTGCTTTTGTAATCTGCTATTCATTCAGAATGGTTATTAATTACTTCTGCAATATTATATAATGAAAAAAGTATGAAGGTAAAACATGACTACAAAAAGCTGGTTTGCTGTTCTCATTTTATTATATCACACATAAAGATGTTAATATGTTAGATGCTATCATTAATAAATTTTTAAAGATAAGTAAAAAGAATTGCAATGATTTTCTTTTGTTTTATAAAGTCTTTCTCCCATTTTACCTGGGCCTTTGGAAATCATTATTCTTCAAGTAGGCATAAAATTAAAATTTCCATCTTCATCTTTAAAATTTTCTAAGTTGAAAGTACCAAAATTTATATTTCTATCTGTAAATTTAATTTTATAACTTACTTTGCTCAACTAATAAAAATTAGCTTATGTTCTTTTGTTTGAACTCCTTTATCAAAATTTATTAAGAGGTTTTCAGATTAAACTTTTTTACTTAAAACCTACAAACCCACTTTGTGTATTTCGTTCAAGGTAAGAATAGATTTGTTACAGAAGGTTATCATTACAATATGAATTCACTGAAAATGTTATTTTGAGAGATTCTTTAATTAAAAAAGCTATTAATTCTTTTTAAACATAAAAGTTATGAATATTAAAGACAGACACATTAAATTGTAATTATACTGAGTTCATCCAGAATTCATTTGATACATGATACCTCTTATCCATTCTAATGGCACTGAATACCAAAAAAACTACTTTATTTTCTAATTTTAAAATCTAAAAGTACTAAAGAAACAAAAGCTTATTTTAGTATGGAGTTTACAGTATCTCAGACTAAAACAGATATATACCTATTAAGCAAATCTCAGAATGACATAAATTGATGGTAGATATTCAGACTATTCAAGCTAAGTTGGGTAGTCAAGACAGAAACAGCTGTTAACACTGATCAAGGTATATTTTGGATGGAATCAGAATTAGTTGCTGGATTCTTCACTGAACATCAAGTACAAAAAAAGGCTTAATACTTATTTCAATTTAAAAACTTTACATTTTTTTGTTTGTTTTAAACTTTGAGATTTAAACATAAATGAAAACCAGATAAATTGCAAGGACCATTAATTCAATCTAAATTTTCTTTTGAGATAGGCTTGTTTAAACAATAAATGTAAGATTGCAGCTGCAACAAAGCAGTATTATATTTAATATAAAAAATATAGTATTTATAATCAAGACAAATTAAGTCAAATTAATAAATACTATTCTACATCAAAGATCTTGCCTAAGCAAGTGCTTGTTTTATTTCTGCTAAAGATATAGCTATTGTATACTTAAACTGCAACAAGAATAAAAGATTAATATACCTTTTTTCACTATTGCTAAAGAAGTAGAAATTTTCACTTTAGCGTAACTCACTAGCTTTCTGTCAATCAAGCAATTGCAAAACAGATTGCTAATTATTCCATAATAAAGCCCAAAGTTCAAACTAAAATCAAATTAGCAACAAGCATTTGATTCTTTACTTTGTGAAATTTTTATTGAGTATCTTACTTTCTATAATTTTCATCAGTTTATGATGATCAATGTTATCAAAACTTTTATCTACCAACCGTAGTTGGAAACATGTTGAGTAAAACAATTTTATTGGCTAATATTACTTCTTAACTTCTCAGTTAAGTTCAGACTATTTCTTTATCTATAATAACCTTAATTTGTTATAGTCTGTGTTTCTTGGATCATTATGACCTCATGGCTTAATGATGCTTTCACTCAATTCTTTTTAATATACTTTACATTCCATTTCCAATCTTAATTAATAATGTCTTAAAAGAGAGTAAGTTTTTTACTACAGTTGAAAATTATAATTATTATATTTTAAACAAAAGTGTCATTCTTCAAATAACAAAAAATTCTGATATTGTTAACATAATAATTCCATTTTTTTAAAAATTTCCTATTAGTGGTTTTTAAAGGTAAAGTTGAAGAAGATATTAGACAATCTTACTTTGGTGGTAATGTTGGTGTATTTGTTTTTGAAATATTCAAAAAAAACTGTTCCATTCCATGAACTAACTGAAATTAGATTTATTCAAAATTTAATGTTAACTTAATTAGTTGAACTACTATTAAAATTATTTCAAAATAAATTGAAAAAAAATAACTTTCAAAATAAAGTTTACTAAATTTGTAAAGGTCTCTATCTATTGGAAGAGTAGGATGATTTTCAGAACAATATCTGAGGTCTCTCAACTATGCAATTTTTTTAAATACCTAAGCTTATCTGGTTAATAAGCATTCAAATCAAATCAAATCAAATCAAATCAAGCTTGTTATCTATAATCGAATAGGCTAATCCTCTAAGTGTTAGAATAATTCATTCTAAATTACATATTTTAGCAGAAAATCACATAAATTATATTTATGTAGTAAATATTCTCCAATTTAGTGACTTCCTAAAGCTTAGATCATATTTGGTGAGAAGTATTTCAACTTCTTGTTACGTTATTCATGTTAGCTTTTTTAAATCCCAATTATTTTTAGGTATCAAGTTATAATTATCTTCACTTATTCCATCATAATAAATTATATCTAGTTTATTACCTATATAATTTAAAGTATTTATACTAACAAAAGAATGTGGAAATTTACCTTTTTTAACTTCTTGGTTTAAATCTTGAGTTAACTTATCTAAACTAAAATTCAATAAAATTTCAGATTTTTAATTTTATTTACTAATCTTATTTTTTTGTTTTTTTTTGTTGACCAGTCTTACTATTACTAAAGCATGTCTTATATTATATGCAAGTAATAAAGATAACAATCTTAATTGACAGATGCCTAAAGATAAAGTAACTTTCTTTGAGAACTTCCTAGTCAAAAGAAAAACCAATTATACATGGAACGAATTCTCTTCACCAACGTTTGAGGTAAATGTGGGAGTAGGTCAAAGATCCGCCTTATCTTCTATTTTGTCTGCACTTTATCTCTCTCCTCTTCTATATATATTAGAAAAGCACTTAAAAACCCTAAACATCCCTGTTTCTCTTTTATTCTTTGTTGATGACAGTCTCCTCATCTCCCAGAACAAATCCATTGATGTTTCAAACTCACAACTTTTCTATAGTTACAATGTTCTATCTGGTCTCTTGGACAAATTTGGTCTTAACATAGAACATTCTAAAACTAAATCGTTTCATTTCAATAGATCCCACGGAATGTTTAACCCCTCTCCTCTAGACCTCTTGCCTTTAGAAGGACCTGTTCTTCTTCCCAAAAACTCGTGGAAATATTTGGGTTTCATTTTCGACCGAAAACTCACTTTCCACCAACACATCAACTTCTATTCAAACAAAGCCATTTCTACAGTCAAGTGTATGAAGCTTCTGGGAAATTCAACTCAAGAAATCAATCCTTTACAGAAATGACTGCTATACAGGTGTTGCGTCTTGCCTATTGCACTATACAGGTTCCAACTATGGTTCTATAACAAAGCATCCCTCTCGTACCCTATGAAAATCTTGGGGAAAATGCAGAGAAGAGCTGCCATTTGGATACTAGGAACATTCAAAACGTCATCTATGGAAGGGCTTGAAACCATCGCAGGTCTTATCCCCATAAAGTTCCACCTCCACAAACTCGCAGGCAGATCTCAGCTCTGCTCAGTCTCTCTTCCAGAAAATCATCTCATCAAAAATCTCATGGATGATCCCCTCAATACATGTCTCAATTCCCATCCTCATTCAATCAACTCTCTTACTGTTTGCCAGAAAACCTCTGTAAAAGGTCATATCATAGACTCTAACAACAAACTAAATGGAGTCTTCCCATCCTTTTCCCTTCTCATACAGAATTTATTCCAGGTTCTAGAATAATCAATATTTTTCCTGATAAATTTTCTTTTAATTTAGCAAGTAAAGGGAAAAATGCTTCAACGCGCTCTCAACAGTTAGATGACATGACTATTCAAGCTTCCACATCCCCCCACATAGTGATTGTTGTTTCCGATGCAAGCATCATGAATGATATTGCCACTTCAATTTCGCACATCCACATACGTGACCAACCTCTAGTCAAAATGGTTCATCATATGGTCTTCATCACCAGCACTGAAGTAGAACTCTTTGCTATCAGATGTGGCATTAATCAGGCCTGCAACAAGGAAAACATCTCCAAAGTCATCGTCATCACCGACTCCATTCACGCAGCTAAGAAGATATTCAATACTAAGTCCCATCCATATCAAATCCACACATTGGTCATGCTTAACAAATTAAGACAGTTTTTCACGAGATGCCAAGACAACCACATTGAATTTTGGGAGTCCCCTAGTCGACTCAGATGAAATCTCCACAAATTTGTTGACAAAGATTCGAAATCACTCAAGCCTATTCCTATATTCCCAAATAAAACCTCTTGGGACTATTGCAAGAAAGTCGACAGTGACGATATTATTAAACAGTGGAGAATGACATTTCAAGCGTCAGATGGGAAAGGAAGACATTTCCTCGACCTGGTTGATGATAACCTTGAAACTATTGAACCGTCTTACACCAAAGGGGGTTCATGGCTCCAATCCTTTGGCCATTCCAACTCATTATGTGCTTGAGCTACTAGAGCCATCATAAATCATGCCCTGATAGGCAAATATCATCTACATTTCTTTTCCAAGGAAGACTTCAAATGTCCTTGTGGGTCTTATCTGATTGAAACAAGAAGACACATTCTACATGAATACATGATACATAATGGGTACTGGAATCCAAGAAGAGATGCTCTTAGTCATTTCGTCATGTTTTTGAGTGCCAACCCCAAAGCTTTTGCCTTTACTAATAGTGTTTCTCCCATCGGCCTAGGTTGATCCTGGCACAACTTTTAATTCTTTCTAAATTTCTCTTATTTCTCCGTTTCATTTTCTTTTCTTCTCAATCTCCTCGATTAGTTCTCTATATCTCCTCTCTCTTTCTCTCTCCTCAGTTTCCATTTCTTCATGTAGTCTGTGTCTATTGTAAGTAGTTACAAAGTAGCTACCACAGTCTACCACCATGTGCTGTGTAATAAATTGTTGATATATAAAAAAAAAAAAGATAAAGTAACTAACAGTATTTTTCTTATTACTATAAGATTTAATATCAAATAATCTCTGTTATAATCTGATTAGGTTGTGTAACCTGACTTAGCTTGCTAAATTAATTACTTTACTTTAAAGAACCAAAAGTACCTTTAGCATCTACAAAACCTAAAACTTAATAAGAATTTAATTTTACCTTATCTTTATTCAGTAATAATACTTTTGTATTATTAGTGACATCTTTAGCTGAATGGTACAGCATGTGCCTTCAAAGCATAAGTTTATTGGTTCAATTCCAATAAGATGTTTTGTTTTTTGTTTTGTTGTCATTCTGATAATAGATTAAACCTTTGGTTATTACAGGACTTATTGACACAGAAGGTACAATAATTCATGACTACTAATTTTAAATTTAGATAATTTAATTGATTTTATACTTTTTATATGTTTTAATATTTTTGATTGATTAATTTTAACCTCTTCAGGTAGTTTTTTATAACTAAATATATTAAAGGTTTAAATAAAAGTGACAGTTTAAGTAAGCAAGATTTTCAATCATTATTAACTAAAAATAATAGTATAATTAAGTCTCAAGATAAAATGTATAAATCCTATGAAGAATTGAACCAAGTCTGAATTAGAAAGTTTTTATGAATTAAAAATAATTTTAAATACCAGTCTTCATTACCAGTTAATAAACTTAAATGTTGATTTTACATTAATAGAAACTATTATAGCAAATCATGTAGAATGAATAAGATTAATTTTGTATAGTAATAATGCTGGAAGAGGTTCAATTAAAGTATACAATTATAAGCCTATGGCAAGTTTAATAATATCCAAAGCTAAATTAATTCAAAACTCAAGACTTCAATTTAAACAATCATGAATAAATTTTCAGTTAATATTTTCAATGAATATAATTTAAATATAACTAAATTCAAAACATTACCTGCTAACTTTAGTAAAAAAATAGAATAATTAAAAGATTTGATAATAAATTTATTACTCTTTATGTTAAAGTTTTTATTTTTTTCTAATATTTTAAAGTCTTTAATATGTAGCTTAATAATAAAAGCTGGTAATATGTACCCATTAATTAATTGAACTACCTTTAACAAAATATCAGATTTTTTAAATGTTATGCTTTGAAGTATTCTTATATAATTCAAACTGCTTCTTTGTAGCGTCTTGCATGGAGATAATTACTCTTGAGTAATACAAGGAGATATAACTAAATGTTTTGACAGAATACCTCATGCAGTAATAATGAATTATTCATTCTAGCCTTCAACATTACAGAATGACCTTTGTGAAATAATAAAATTGTTATAAATCGATTTGAAAGCACATAATTTAGTTTAAACTGTACTGTTTGTGAACAATTTTTAAATTGATAACCAATTGTAGAACATGCTCATCTCTAATATCCATTGTAATTTCTAAACTAGCTTCCTAAGGTGACTCTTACCAGAATTGAACTGACACTTACTCATTGAAGGCGAGTTGTATGCATCTGTCCATTTAGGATAAGGATATTTACTACTATTCCAGTATTTTAAACTAATATTCCATGTCTCTGTATCAGCAATACAAACTATTCTTTTTTTATCTGGAACTAATTCAAATACAAAATATAAGGTATTATCATTCTTAAACATCTCCCAACAAGAAAAACTATTCTAAATTGAATTTTTGTGCAACTGGTTTGGTATTTTTTTTTGTTTGTTTTTATTATTGTTCTTTAGTCTATATTTAGTGAATCCAAAGGTATGATAGAAGTAAATATACTTTACAACAAACAAATAATAAACAAGAATGAATATATAATTTATGTAATCAATTAGTTGCAACAAAAATTTGATTATTTACACACTCAAAGGATTAATATTCTACAATAGTTAAGTAAATTAATTTATATTAAAAATATAAACTTATATATAGAATTTCTATTGAAGAATATTCATCTAAAAAGAAAAAAACAAAAGGTTTTTTTATCAATACACTGTAAAAGTCCTATTGTATATATCTAAATAGTTAACTTAATGAAGTTCATTATTCAATATATTATAAGGGATTGTTAGTATTGTTGTTAGTTTTAGTATTACTAGGACGATTAGCAACACTAATTTGAGTATCATAACTAAACTGATAATGATGGTTTCTAAAAAGGCCTTTTAACTCAGTTCTAACTGCTTGTTAATTTAAGCTTTTTAGATACTTATATAACTATAACTAATTTCTAATTATAAAAGTTTCAAACAAAATAACTAACTAAATTATTTAATATAATTTTCTGTTTAAGCTTATTTTGGACAATCAGCAGGAAACCAAATTGTTTCTTTATTAAAATTAATACAATAGTAGGGTAAACCCAGATTTACATCACAAAATTATGGCCAAAATAGTATAGAAATGATTTGTGTTATAAACATGTCTATTTGCATTATTTTTAAATTATTGTGACTCATCCAATAAAAGAATTTTATGGTTCTAAGCCACTAATTCTGTCTAAATTTGACAATAGACCTAATAAATATATAGAATCATTTAATTTATGAAATTCTTTTATTAAATAAGTTCTATGTTTTTTAATTGTTTTAGGAGAAAAATTTAAAAAATAATCATATAAATTTAAATACAATAGCTTAGAATTAGCTTTTCAAAAATAAAGTAATTAGGAAAATCAAAAGTATGAAATAAGGTATAAATAGTCAAAATAAAAAATTATTTAGGTAAAATTTAATATATTAATAGTATATAAGAAAAATGAGAAACTGGGATTAAAAAAAGATTATTTTTTAAATTTTCTAGTTTTTGATTTCTCAATTTCATTTTAAGAGTTATATTACATTCTTTGCTTTGTTTATCATTAAGTGCAGATAGAGAATTTCTAAAATTATTCCAACCTTTTCTTAATTTATTTAAAGATTTTTTACAAAGTATTTTTGGTTTTAATAATTAAAAAGGGAAAAGTAAAGAAGAAATATATTTTAGAAATAATTCAGTAATAATAGGTAGAATTGCATTAATATTCACTAGATTACAATACTATGAATATTCTGAAGCTGGATTTACAATATCAGATAGTTTAAATGAAACATCATCTTGTAAGGCTACTTCAATTTCTGAAACTGCAAGAAGAATTAAGATTAAAGAATGTCAGTAATTATTCATTTTTTAAACCTTTAGTAAGTGAAAGAAATACTAAAAAGAATTTTAATTCAAAACTCTTATCTCTAACTATGAATACTAGCTACTTCAGAATATAATTTACTTTTCTATTAAAAGATTTTTCTTTAAATATTTCTATTGTTTCAACACTCAAAGATTTATCCAACACCTAAGACATTTTTGTTGAAAATAGCTTTTTTTTTTGCAAAATCAAGTCAAAAGGCAGCTGCAAAATCACAAATATAAATTTGTCGAATTCTAAAACAGGCCTTGAGTTTGAATTTGACACAATTTATGATTGTTTTGTATTAACTCCAAATAATATGAATTGAATTTAAATTAACTTTTTTGTTTTTACTTTAAGTGTGGGTAAATGTGATAAATTACAGTTAGATAAATGATATTTATAATGAAAAATAAGAAAAAATATAACATAAATTCATAATCAATAAAATTTAATCCTATTTTGTTTGTTTCCACTGGTGATTTTGTGTTTTCTATGTTAACAAATTTATCACCAATATCTTTTTATTATCATATTAAAATTGCTAATACATATTTCATTAAACTTAAAATAAGGTTTTATTAGAGTTAACTTCATCGTTAATTTTATTTTGTCTAATGTGAAATATCCTAAAACATTCTCTAATAACTTCAATTCAATTCAGGAACTTCATCTGTAACATCTTC
>Ga0157363_1006865_pt1 | contig 10746 bp, 8 predicted proteins | sample AttsexASBM1_FD_111477 | JGI IMG/M metagenome (GOLD analysis project Ga0157363, IMG submission 111477) | Fungus gardens microbial communities from leaf cutter ant in Ribeirão Preto, State of São Paulo, Brazil - Atta sexdens ASBM1 | ecosystem: Host-associated > Fungi > Mycelium > Unclassified ...
GCGCCCCCCGGCGGTGGGGGGGGGGTGTTGCCGGCCCGCGGGGTGGGCGTGTGGGGGGGGGGGGGGGGGAGGCGACTGGCTTCTCCGCGATGCCTTCGAGCGAGACGCGAAACGGAGGATTGGCTTCGAATCGAACAACGACGACGAGGATGATGACGACGCGCGCAGTAACGACGTATGTTTGTCAATGAACTTCACGGCCGTCGCAGAACTACGATCGCAGAGCTACGATTTTATTATGAACCGCGAGAAACGCACGATGACGCGCGAAACCGATTCGAGGGCGAGACAGTCTACCCTGAGGGAGCTTACGGACACCCTCCGCCGAGCGACGCCGTCCGCACGCGCGTGAATGATTATCACCGGGGGAAGCCGAGGGCGGACCGTCGCTTTACAATGGACTTTACACTTTCCCGTCGCGACACTATAACATGCGAAATCCCCGCTTTTGCGCAGAGGAACGACGGCGGACCAGCCGCTCTGGCCTCCGAAAACGTCGTCTGGCGTGCAGCCGCGTGTCCGCTTCACGCAGCGCCCTGAGTGCTACTTAATACCTTGTTTTTTCGTTTTACCAAGAAAACTTTACAAGGAAATGGAACCGACGAATTTAATTTCTTATTCTTTCTTTGTCTATTTTTTCCACTTTTAAAAATTTCATGAAACTTAATATACTTTTAAGTTACGCAATTTGAAATTAATTTCATGACATTACACGAAATTTAATGTATTGCATTTTTCATAAATTTAATGTACACATTTATTACATTTAAGTAACTATACATTGCAATTTAATTTTCAGTTAAATCATTCTTAATTTCAATCACGAGTTTTATTTATATGTAAAGGAAGCATTTCTAACAATGCAATTCAACTTTAACCTCGATTTAAATCTAAATCTTCATATTTTTCTTGTTCTAAGAATTAGAAAAAATTAAGAGGAAATTGAACTGAGATTAAAGGAGAGTAATCTACATTGGTACTGGTAAATTGACATTAAAGGCAGATCTACTATCATTTCTATCTAATTATCATTTTATAAGAATTTTCTAAAAATTAGAAAAAGACATTAATTAAACGATATTAAAGTAATTACATTGAATTGATAGAAATAGACATTAATAAGAACTATATAGAACAGTTTAAAAAATTTAGAGATTTAATACAGTATAATATTGAATTCCGATGTAATCAATGATTAACTTGCAGAATTGTTTCAGCAAAATTACTATTTATTTAATTCGTCATTCTTTGATCTCTTTCCATGTCAAATAATAAGAAATTATATTAATTATCATTATATTTATATATTCTATATTTTATTAATTTTCAACTAATTAATTAAAACTTGATGTTATAAAAATATTTATATACTCATATTATTAAAATACTTAATATGAATTTAATCATTTTGTCGAATCACTCCAAATATAGAAAATCCAAAGCAATGATATGACTTGCATTTTTCAAATATTAAAGTTTTTTATATAGCTGAACTATAATGTATAACATAAATGTATAACTCTATAAAGTGGAATAAGTATACGTTTGATATACATTTGGTAAAAATAAGAAGATAAATCGATATCATTAAATTACTTGATAACTTAATCATTTTGTCGAATCATTCGAAGTATAGAGAATACAGGGCAATGATGAATTTTTTCAAATATTAAAGGTCTGTTTTTTATAGCTGAACCATAATAATATAATATACACTCTTTTTAAAATAAAATAGGTATACGTTTGATATACAATTATACATTTGGCAAAAGCAAGGAGATAAATTCTAGTTCACAATGCGGCAATAAAAAACAAACCTCAAGTCGAATACAGGCAAAAGTGCGCGTGGCGCGTGCAGGATTAGTCACGGCCATGGACTTTTGATGACCGGTGCAGTACGCGTCACCGCAGGTCGATACATCTCGAAGTCGCACGAATACGATACCGCTTGATGCCGACACTTTGTTCCCGTTGCTGTCGGCTGCTAGCAGTGCCAGCTGCATCCGGACGACGCGACGTGACGCTCGCGATACGGAGACAGAGAGAGGAAAATCGTCCGTGAATTCACGATCTATCACGGTCCGAGTGAAGTGTCTGCAGATACGCGAGTCGGCATCGAGATAATCCCTGACACGAGCCGGCAGTTCTAGATAAGAGTCATTATCTCGTAGATAGATATTCTGTGAGGAGAGTCTACGCTGGAGTACGCCGAAATGACCAAGTCAGAGAATATATTTCTCTTTGTGCCAAATATCATCGGTAAATACCTAATCTCGAGATATTTTCCTTGTGAGATAATCACACTGACGATGCTGCGTCATGTGGAACCATTTTTGTATTTGTATGTAATACGCAGTAAGACTGGGCAGGTATCGATGCCCGCCAAGATTTAATTGAATGAGACTCAGGTGGCTGGAAAATCGGATTTTCCTTCGACGAATCGTTCTGTGTAATTCCAAGTAATTCAGTCGATGAGACGATCGTATAAGACTACAAATCATGTGGCCGTTCGACATTTTTAAGGTTGCCTTTATTGATTGAGTCAACGCCGCTATTGTTTTATATAACATTTATATCGGCCAATCAATAATAAATTTTCCTTGTAATTCTTTCAAAGCAATTTCTATTTTCAGCATCTAGAAGCATAAATTTTGAATTATTTTCCAATTGATTATAATGATAAAACAGTAATTAAAGTCATGTTTATGTGCCAAACATGATAACAGCAGAAAATATAATTATGCATTTCAACAGGTATCGGCAGAGTGATTCTGGCATTGATTTCCTTCTACTTTATGTCCACCAACTACATCATTGCATCATGGTGTTACGTGGTTAGCTCGTTGCTGGACGCAGTAGACGGCCATGCGGCCAGATATTACAATCAGAGCACCAAGTTTGGTGCGATCTTGGATCAGCTGACGGATAGAATCGGCACGATGTGTCTCATGGCTACGTTGTGCCAATTCTACGAACCCTATACCTTCTGGTTTCGCGTGAGCATGGCTATCGACATATCCTGCCACTGGATATATTTGCACACGTAAGAAATAATGTATAATACATTTAGATTGTAATACATCAGTCTTGTCCAAGGTTTGTAATTCTAAACATTGGCTTGACATACATCAGCATTCACGCTTTTTATCTTCTTTTTTTTATCTTTATTTAAAAAAAAAAAAGAAGTTAACAGGTATGGATACTGATAGGTTAAGCCATTGTACAAAATTACAAATCTTAAACAGCACTCAACATAATAGGTGTAGACTGCGCATTGATCTTATCTTCTGTGCTTTGTTGGAAACAATTGAACATATCTCTTTTCAACTATCAGTTCTCTTCAGACATTTTCTATTGCTGAGAACTAGTGTACACTTTTTAAAGTGAGATAGGTTTGTTTGATATTTGAAAGCGGGAAAGAGAATTGTAGTAGTTTAGTGCAAGAATAAAGAACAAATCCTTTAACTTGATACTTTAAAGAAAAGCGATATGCCTTCAAGCTAGTATTCCTATTATCGGAACTCTTCTTCAAATTATTTCACTCTTTTAATAGTTATAGAATATCATAGAATATATCATAGAAATGCAGTTTGTTCTTATTATGTGAGATAGCACTGCATATATATAATAATGTATGCGACGTAAACTAGTAAAGGAATGTAATAATTGCCTTATCAAAATACATCAGGACTCTTCTGCAAGGAAAAACCAGTCACAAATTTGTCGATATGTCCGAGAATCCGATCATGAGACTGTACTACACAAACCGCATGGTACTATTCTTCATGTGCGCTGGCAACGAAGCATTCTACGCTGGTCTGTACCTCCTGCATTTTACCTCAGGACCAATTTGTAAGTAATATTGCAATACCATATTTCTTTCTCAAATGTGAGAACGTATAATGACGTTTTATCTTGCAGTTGCCGGTATGAGTCTGTACAGTTTAATCGTGCACTTGACCTTCCCGATAGCACTTGTCAAAGCCGCTATCTCTCTATTACATGGATACGTGGCGTGCATCAATCTCAGCATCATTGACGTGAAAGAACGCCAGGAGCGGCTTAAAATGAATTAAGAGTCTCTCGTTTTCTCAACGCATTATTTGTTAGTCAAATTGAATGTGATCTACGATCTTCCTATTCTATAAATTGATACACGCATGTTTACATACTTCCATATATATTTTTAAGCAGAAAGAACGTGTTTAAAAATGCGTGGTCAAAAGATGTTTCTATTTAACTTATAGATCTATCTTGTAAACTCAAATGAATGTCGTTATCGCTTATATTGTCCCAGATATAATATACGGTAAAAAGCTTAATGATAACAACACTCATCAAAAGTTACAGAATAGGCCTATTAGTTGATGTAGGAAATATTATTCTTTAAAAATAATCTGAAGAAAAAGGCCAAACTCTCTTACGTTAGAAATGTGAAATGTATACTTTTACGAAAAAGGAAAGGAATTTATTTTTAAAGCACTAATAGTGACAAAGACCAAAATATTTCGTTACTAATATGGCATAATTTCATAGGCTGCGTTCAGCAGAAAAATGGTTTTACAACTGCTGTAAAATTTTTTAATATGATTGATCTTGCCTTTAGTTCCTCATTGGATATAAATGTATAAACCAATCGTTAAAATCGTTAAAGAATTTTATAACTGGTTGGAATTATCAAACTGATTTTTCTGCTAAACGCAATCATGTTTTCATAACCTTGCTTTAAGAGCAAGGCCATAAGCCATAAAGCCTTAAACCAAGAAATTGATTAATCATAATTGAATATGAGAAAAATAATCGACTGTGATTGGTCAATTTCTTACGGCTTTTCAACTTAGGATCTCTTAAAATAAGATTGTGAACCTAGACACAGTCTTGTGTAGCATATCGTTTATAGCATTTATTATACACTAGAAGAGTAAGTTATTGATGTTCTTTCAAGATATCGGATATGTAGAAATTAGATTCCTGTGCATCAATAGTCCTTATATTTTTTTATATTTTTCCAGTAGACAGTTTAGAGGATAACATATTCTTCGTGTAACACATTCTTTCATATAGAAAAAATGATTTCGATGTATCGCAATATGTTGAATAAAACATGATTTTAACATTTCTTTGCTTAAGTTTATTGCACTGAATTTTATAAATATCAAAATCAGTATATATAGGAGAACCTGTAATTGTATGAACATTATGCATACATCAGTTCTGTTCAATTTACAACATATGGTAAACAAAAATAAAATATTGAAAAAAAAAACACTATAAGCATAGTAGCATCTTTTCAACTAAATATAAATATAATTGTTTGTAAAATACAAACTCAGAATAAAAGATATATTATTAATGCATCAAACGTGATAAGAGAAAAATATTCTCCATTTGTAAAGCATTGTAAAAGAAAGAATAAGGGATCGTGTGGAATACGTTGAATATGTTACAAGGAATAGTTGGCATATTTCGTATCATCGCTTGTTCCGTATTGGGAGCCTGGCGACGATGTCACCGCGAGGACAATGACGCGTGTGATTATACCGTAATTGAGGCACCTGCCCATAAAAACAACGTTAATTATAAAACGTGACGGATAGTTTCATAGGCGCGCGATACGTTTAACGAGCCGCATATCCACGTACGGCATGAGGAGAAATGAGCTGGAGAGCAAAAGGAAATTTGACACCGCAATGACACAGCGGATGACTCCGGACGAGAAGGTGGAAACGAATGTACTAACCTCAAACTTCTCGCTCCCCCGACGTGATCAGTCATAATTTCGGCGCCATATTATCACTTCAAACACTCGCGCATATCAAGGAAATTTAGCCAACCTTTATCAGAGCACCTTCTTCTTATCGCCGGGACACCAAGGGCGATCGTCGTGATATACAACCCGCGGGAACACAGCGGAAGATGTCGGTCAACGAACGTCAGGAGTTTCGAACGCGAACGCGACACGCGTAGCAAAGTACAATATTTATAAAAACAGACGAAGATCCAAAGTACCGGCGCTCGTCGAGACGGCGCGATTCGGCAGCGAGATAGTAGCGCCACCATCGCCGCCGTTGGCCAGCTACCGTTGCGCCGGTCGATGTCCCTTCGCGACCATTCAAATCTGCGGATAACCGCCGCTTCCTGTCACCGTTTCTAATCGACGTGATAAAGCGAGCCGAACGCGCCCATCGTGATTACTTCGTTATGCTTCGTCACGCGATCTCAACGTCTCTCGCGACAAATACGTTAAAAAAAACTAATCACTCTCCCGTCTAATAAAATCTCACGTCGAGTTCTCGAATGACGAGCGAATCGAAAATAAGAAACTTCTATATTTCTCTCTTTTTCTTCTTTCTCTCTTTTTACAAAAAAAAACTTTAAATTTTAAACCGATTGAATTTGAGGTTGAGCAAAATTCAACTCTGCTCTCCACGTTTCCCCTTAGTCTCGTAATACAACGACAAGCTGTTCGCTAAGATTCAAATCTGCTCTTGAAGGATATACCAACTTTAGGTTTCCTTGGGTGTCGACAACTTTGATTTGTTGAACCGTCAAGTTGTTATACTTGTTATTTGTATCTTTTGGTTCTATGGAATCGACAAGACCCGAGATTATCAATTCCTTCAGAAATTGATCCAACACATTCCTGGGAAAAGAGTACAGATGTTATTAGAAAACTGATTTCTTTTTTAGGCGTTTAATTTGTAGTTAGACTTAACCTGTTTCATCTAATTCTGGTTAAATATTAGCTCAATATTGACTTAATATTGATCCAAAATATTTCCAATTTAGCAAAGCTATCATCAATAAAATACTACTAGGGTAGATTAATTTTAATCTTAATTCAAGTAACTCTGTCTTTTTCTGGTACTACGAATTAAAAAAAATAAAGAGTAAATTGAACTGAAATTAACTTACATCGTTAGAAATGAGTATATAACTGGTTGATATCTTAGCTTATAACTTATTACCTATTACGTATATTTTGGGATTTACAGTTAAAAAGGATTGAGATATATCATTTAATATTACATATACATTAAATCTCACCTGCAAATTGTGTATGATATAGCACTAGTTACTTCCACAAGCATCTCTTGGGTAGCTACAGACATTTTCGTTATATCACTGTTTGTGATGGGTGGAAATGAAATAACCTGCTGCGATTGGTCCAACAGACATGGAAATAAAGGTTTGCCTTCCAGCAGATATAAATACTTGTGTATTCCAGAATACACATTTCGTTTCTTCTCTTTACGTAGAGCCTCAGCTTCCATCTGCAACTTCTGGAACAGATCCGCGCCTGTGTATATCTTGTTGTACATTAGAGGCTTTATTTTCAATTCTGTAGGCACCTCCGCCGTATATGTGAGATCTCCTACAAGTAACAAAGTATGTTTTAATAAAATATTAATGCACAAATAATACTCTTATTAAATACTCGATATCTACCAGGTACAATGAGTTTCAAATCATGAGTCGCTATTGTAGCTGCATTCCTTTTCTCACATATTCCATCGTGTAATCTTGTTTGCAACTGAATAAATTTTTTAAAATTTTCCTCTGTGAAGCTTATATTTTTCACGATACACGCAGCTATATAAGGCCTGATACTTTTTACATGTTCTGTAATTTTTATCACTGGTGTGTCGTCCAATATTTTCAAGACTTTTAATTTATGCGTCAAGTTATCGATTACATTTTCATTTTCAGAGACTTTCTGACCCCTCTTTCCTTTTTTCGATGTATTATTTTCTGTCGTGGACAATTCACTTCTTGGACAGTGCGACTTGACGTAATCCAGTATTTGCTTCGTGGAGCATTGATTAATTAATTTTGTTAGCCTTCTATCTGACAATTTATTCTCTTGCAGATATACCTCCTTCAGTTTACTACAATCTGCTAATTCACTTGGTACAACTGCGTGTTATACAATTATGTATTATTTATCTTTGAATATTTAATATTTAAAACTATTTAATACTTAAAAACTATTTGATACTTAAAACTATTTAGATGTAATTCAACAAGAAACATACATATGGTATGGAAATAAAATTGTATTACCAGAAATTGAGTTATCCGCTATATTTAAGATCTTCAATCCCTGCAGTCGGCTTATAGTAATTGGAATTTCCGTTATATAATTGCCATTAACGTGAATCTCGGACAAATGTATGAGTTCTGTATGACAAACGTCGGGAAAGGCCTTAAGCTGATTGTTTGATAGATCTAGGATGCTTAATTTCGTGCACAAAGTTAGCGACGGTATGTCTCGTAGACAATTCGAGGCAAGATTGATTGTGCTTAAATAGGGATGATCACCGAGTTCCCTCGGGAGAGAAGTCAACTTGTTCCTCGAGCAATCGAGCACCTTCAACTTGACCAGTTTAGCTATCGCACATGGTAACGTGACGATCTCATTCGAGTGCAACACCAAGGTCGTAAGATTTACCAGCTTCTCGATTTCGTCCGGCACTTCCTGGAGACATGTATACGTTATACTGAGATAATTCAAATTGTGAAGGTTAAACAAGTTCTTATCCAGGCCGTGCGTGTTTTTGATCAGTTGGGACACCGAGGTGCCCGATAGCACCAACTCGTGCCTGTTTTTCTCGGCCGCTTGTTTCACGGCTTCCCATGTCATTGTGACGATTCCTCTTGTTCACAATTTTATTCACTCTCGTACAACCGCGATGTAAACAGACAAGGAACGATTCGAGGTTATTTAAATCTTGTAGATAGATTGGCTCATGATGTAATGCGAGTTAACTTGCATCATCGGTCGGCTAAACTCGACTGAACTTAATCGATTAATCGAATCTCGTTCAAGTTCAAACTTCGATTGTTCTTTCAATTTTTTCAAATGTACAAATTCGAAGAATTCTGACTGTCTAATGTCCATTTCTATCTTATATTCAATGGGTGCGTTCGAGGAGACATTTTTCGCGCTATTTATCACTACAAGCTATTCGCGGAGCTACAAATAGCGCTAACAAACATGATCTTGACGTCATTAATGGTAGTGTGTTACATCACAATGTAACACACTACCATGATGTTATCAACGTTAAGCTGCGTTCCACTTAACGCTCACAACGCTCGTGGAATCATTTCATCCTCATCGTTTATCAAATGTTAAACAAGGACAAACAATGCTTGCGAGCATTGCGAGCATTAAGTGGAACGCAGCCCTATATTTTTCCTAAGGTAGTCTATTGGTAATGTTAGCGTTTGCAAGCTCTGTGAACAGCACTGTGTTATTACACGCGATCGAATGTTGTTTCAAGACCGTTAACCAGATTATAAACTTTCTCTGAATCATAAGTTCATAAGTTCTCTGTATACTCAAAAATTCAGATCGCGTTATTCACTGCAAGTATCGTCCTCTACAGCACAAAGTTGCACAAAAGTTGCAGCAACATTGCAGAGATTTTGCAACGATATTGCTATAAATTTTGTGCTGAGATAGGGTATACGTAACGTGAATTTTAAATTTTCTCGTAGTGAATATAATAAAATGCAATTTCAATTGTAATATCTATGATGACTTGCCGCTAAGCAAAAATCGCCATTAACAAGGTATCTCCAACCTTTTACACATTTGATGAAATCAAATATGCAAATTAAACTCAACAGACACTTTGAAAAATTAAAGATACTTACAATAAGCAAGAATACATTTATTCCGACCTGGCAGCATCATAGAGATTGCATTCTGTCTTCTGTTATTTACTACGAGAAAATTTAAAATTCATGTTACGTATATCCAACGCGAAACTCTAAAAATTTAAATTATTAGAGAAAACAGTTTGATAAGTGATTGAGAATCCTCTACATTAATCTCGAATGTTAAACCTACCAACGCTACGTTAGGGTCGTTCATGGAGTTTGTTAATGCTATCACGTTATTAGCTCCACGTTGGTAACGTTTACATTTATGGCGCAGTAAGGAGTTTTTGCAGTAACGTGAATCCAGATACGATGAAGTCATGTTATCCTTTTCTTAATTTGTTGTTAAGAAGAAGATAAGCGTTCATTGTATTTGGATTCACGTTTTTGCAAAAGCTTCCTCTTGTCTCCTAGAAACCAATGTAACTTTAAATCTTAGTTTAATTCTTAAATCTCTAGTTTAATTTACTTTTTATCTTCGTCTAATTCTAAGAATTAAAAAAGTACATAAAATAATAAATTAAACTGAAATTAAATTAGATAATTTACATTGATAGAAATGGGCATAAATTGTCTAATTAATTTATCAGGTAATACTATTTTATTAACATTGATGGATTCATTAATTTCTTTATTATTTACACGTGAAGAGAGAAATTCAACTTCATGACAATTTTGATGATCTGAGTTAATTAGTGATTAATTTAGTAATTAATTAACCATTAATTATTAATCAAATAATATTAATCAAATAATACTACTTTGTTAACGTGAGTAGAATTAAACTTTTATTATTTAATAATACATAAAAAAAGAGATTATACAGTGATGAATTATACAGTTTAATGAATTATATAATTTAAAGTTTTTATAAATATTTTGCAAATATTTTTTAACAAATATCTTATTGAACACTAATCACATAAAAGAAATTCAAGATTGTATAAAAATATATTTTAATATATATTAATATTAATTAGAATATACTAAAATTATTTATATAATTTTGATTTAATTTTTGTCGTGTAGATTTGTTTATATAATTTTAGTTTTATATTTTTGTCTTTCTCTCTCTAA
>Ga0157363_1006866_pt1 | contig 10746 bp, 6 predicted proteins | sample AttsexASBM1_FD_111477 | JGI IMG/M metagenome (GOLD analysis project Ga0157363, IMG submission 111477) | Fungus gardens microbial communities from leaf cutter ant in Ribeirão Preto, State of São Paulo, Brazil - Atta sexdens ASBM1 | ecosystem: Host-associated > Fungi > Mycelium > Unclassified ...
TATTTTTTTTATTTTTTGTCCTTATCAGCGGCACATTCGATATTTGACATAAAATGTTAGAAATGATTACATTGTGTGTATCAAATTTATATTAAATAAGTAATAGCATAAATAATTATGTAAATAATGTTGTAAAATAAATATTTGTAAATAATAATGAGAGATGTTCCTGTCATAAAACAAAAATAAAATAAAATTATAATAATAAAAAAAATTAATATAGCATCAGGAATACTTTATATTCTTTTTCACACATACAAGAGCAGTATATCGTATGAGCAGTATGTCGATTATATAGCTGTAAATATTTTTAAAAATTATTTTATTAACTTGTATATAATACTGTGTTCATCTAATTAATACATCGTAGTAAATGTAAGTTATATGTATATAAAAGAGCATCAAAAACATATAAATATAATAAAATAAAAAATAAAAGTAAAATAAATAAGGATAATAAATATTTTTAAAATTTGAGACCTTCTTGCACCTTATGCATCATCGCTGAAGATGTATGCAATGATGCAAGTTCATCATCTGTTAGTTTCTGCTGAACAATGTGTGTGACGCCATCTTCACCCAATGTGCAAGGTAAGGATAAGAACACTTCTTCCTTAATTCCATGATGATCCTGAAAATTATTGATGTTATTTTCAGTTAACTAAGTTTTTCGCGCATTAAATATAAAAATTAGTATTAATACTTTTACTAGAAAATTAATATACACACACACACATATATATATATATATATATATATATATATATATATATGTACATTTACGTATATATGATTAAATTTTAATGTATGTTTAATATATATATTAATGTACATATATAATATATAAACATAATAGTTTTTAAATTTTTAACTAATAATATATTTATTACTAAAATTGTTAAAAATATAAAATAATTAAAAGCTATTAAAAAATAATACAAAAATTATAATCGATTTGTAAAAAAAACAAAATATGAAATATTTGATAATCCTTTAATTGTGTTTAACAAAGTATACAAATATAAAAAAAATTTCAATGGAATTAAAATTATATTTATTATGTACACAATATATAAGATATTCTAAATTAATGTAGTAGAAATCCATATTGTCGACTTACAGTAACCAGCGTAGACACAGCGTGCACTTGATTGGAATTTCTCAGTATAGCTGATGCAAGTTGCGACACACTAAGACCTATTGCCCATGAAGTATAGCCCTTTAATTTGATAACTTCATACGCACTTTGTATCACTTGCTTATGTAATTCATTCCAATGTTCCTCATCTTTGTCGGTACCCACATACTCATTCAAATCACGTAGACGTACTCCGGCAACATTAACTCCAGACCATACAGGCACTGAACAATAAAACAAATGTCTCATATAATTATAATACACTAAAATTTATTTATTATTTTTCATTAATATATATATATGCACTTATTTGTTTATAAAAATATTAAATTTTTAATTAAAGAAAAGCTACAGGAAGCAATATACTTTTTGAAATTTTTTGATTTAGCTATTAAAAATATGATAAATAATCATATTTTCAATAGATACATCAAACGATTCCAGCTAAGTTTATTTTATACATCTGATACGAAAATTTTTCTATTTTAAAGAAGTATTTACATACCACTGGTATCACCATGTTCTCCGATAATCCAGCCATGGCAAGACGTAGGTGCGACATTAAGTTTTTGCGATAACAAAAAGCGAAAGCGGGCAGAATCTAAATTTGTACCACTGCCAATAACTTTGTTCTTTGGCAAGCCGGAAAGTTTCCATGCTACATAAGTTAAAATGTCCACCGGGTTGGAAACAATGAGGAGAATTGTGTTTGGGCTATATTTGACTAACTGAGATATAATGCCCTTGAAAATATCAGTATTACGTTGAACCAAATCCAATCTGGTTTCACCTTCGCGCTGACGCGCACCCGCTGTTACAATGCAGAGACTCGAATTCGCGGACACGGCATAATCTGTGCTGGCACTCACTTTTGCATTCTTCATAAATGTACTGCCATGTTGTAAGTCTAACATTTCTCCTTTTAATTTGTCCGCCATTACATCAATTAATACCACTTCGCTCGAAACATGCTGCAACAATAATTTAACAAGTGATATGAATTTTGCATATATTATGTGTCACTACAATTACATACATATAACATATTAAATATATAATTATTTGAGATGTACGATTTTATGTTATTATTTGTGAAAAAATAAGAATCATATTTTAAGCAAAATTAACATATATAAAATACTGTTCTACATTTATAATTACATAATATTAATATAATTAACTCACGTTTGTCAAAATGCTAAAAGCACAAGCCATTCCAACTTGACCGACACCGACCACTGTGATTTTATTTCTACCGGTTGACACCGATTCTGTTACAGTAGTTAAAAGTTGATCCTTTAACATTGCCATTTTCTGCAAAATCAGAATAATTTAATGCATTAATATTAATAATTTCATAATTTAAATTTTAATATATATAAGTATATCGTTACATTAATTTTCATGCTTTTGAATTTATTAGTTAGTAATAAAAAAAATTAAATTTGGAATAATTGACAAAAAACAATAAGTCACTGTATCATTACGGAGACTGAAAAAATCATATGTATATTATTAAAAACATGCTTATAAAATCTGACTGTTCTGTTTACTATTCAACAAAATTCTTTTCTAATAAAAGTAATCTTTTCTTTACTGTCGTTACAAGTTGAATACAAGTTGTTAATAATATCAAGTCCATTTTTTTACAACAAATTATTGCGTCGGCAAATACCATTTCAAGAGACGCGGTATTATGCAGTTTCTATACCTGTAGCATGCACTTGCAACGAATGCGAATGATGCATACAGTTGTTAGATGGCAGTACCTGTCCATAATCAGGACTTCGTACACCAGCACTCATCTTTCAACTAGGTGCAAACGTGCGAACTATGATCCGGAAAAACTTTGGAATTTAACTACACATTGGTTTGCGGGATTCGCAGTCAGATCATTAATCACAGTTCGTTAATAACACTTAACCAACCAGATACAATCGACGAAAGACTCGTACAACGCATTTAGTATTATTGACTTACTACATTTTATATGAGAAATCAAAAAACAATAAATTGCAATATACCGGTAACGGTACTCGGTGTAATGTGTACAGATTTTATCATGTGTATGTTTTATCGCAAGCAATGACTGATAACGTGCAGCTATTTAAGCGCTGGAAATACAACAAGAAACTTCAGTTCCGTGTTAAAAATATTTCTAAATATTAACAAAATAACAATAATTCTAAATGATTAAATCTGAAAAATTTATTCAAATAATTTTCCGCTCTAGCGGAATCTTAAAATTCTAGCAATTTTAAATTATTCAGATGTTATAAATAATGAGGATAGATGAAAAATTATCTATCAAATATATTGTTATTCGTTACTTTTTTTATACACTGTGAGACCGTATAATTAAAATAAAAATAATTTTGAGTGATATAATTGAAGAGAGTTGTCACTGACCTTAAGTATTCTCCCTATACACCACTCTTCAACACTGTCGAACGCAGACTGAATGCGTTACAGCTGCTATTCTTCTACTGGACTGGCAGTTCAGGGATGTGAATTCGCCAAGGTGACCTTGCCCCACCTTACACAATTTCTGCGAACGGCGAGACAATGACGAAATATATGAAGTGTCCATGATTGTTTGAACAGAATAGTCCCCAAAATCTTGAAATTGAAAAAACGACAATTTATAAAAATTTTTTTTTAATTCTAGCAAAGTATATCACGTGAACTTTGATTTAAATGTCGTAGATATTAAATACAGAATACTTCAAACTGCTTCGTGGTTTCGAAGAAAGAACGTGACATCGCGCACGCGTAACATGATGCAATGTACGCACGTGACGGCTATGTTCATCATCGATCCAGTTTGATGAGACTTTCTTCTCTTGAATCTTTCAACTTCTACCAATCATAAGACACCAGGGGATATCGAGAGTGGGGTAAAAGTATTTCTGGAAGCAATACTCGTCGTGCTTCTTGCGTTTTATAACATGGGACTTTTTATGGCGATAAGTAAAGTTAAATTTATCACGACGTCTTTGAAGAAATAAAGTACGCATAAAGGAGTCTTTCTTTAAAATTCTAATAAAAAAATAAATAGTTGCAAAAGTTCAAAAACTTAAAAAATTAAAAATTACAAACTTTAAAATTTAAAAACTTTAAAAATTAAAAACTTTAAAAACTTTGTAATTTAATTCTAGAATTGCAAATAATGATTGCAAAAAATGAGATGTCAATGAACTTCAGTAGATATTTAACATTGAAAAACTAAAATAATACAAGAAACGATTATATTTTATTCTGTTTCTATTAAAGAGAAATTGATTCAAAATGCATTTAAGTATTGGACTTTAAAAATAAAATTTGATAACGATCTGTATATAACGTTATCAATAACATGATTAATGAAAAGATTAGTAACAGTATTTGGGATGTAAGAAATAAGATTACAGTTGAAGATAGATTATTATATTATATTATTATATTGCGATATACAAATATATATATATATCCATACATTAAGTTGGCGATAATTTCTGTGGGTGAATAAAAATGAGTCAGAGACACCAGTTGCACGCGCTCTGACGCAACTTTCTCCGTACAGCTATAAGCTATAATATTGCACGTGAGAATGATCATCGATTTCATTTCGGAATTTACACAAAATATTCAAGCAATAAAGCGCTCTTCTTTCATTTTTTATATCTTATACGTTTTCTCTATCCTATACATGTTCTTCTTTCGTTCTATTTACACTCCTCACAGAATGATCGTAATTATACAATTTAGTTACAATTACAATTAGTAAAGCAAGTAAAGGCACTTCGTTCAATTTTATTGCAATTTTATTACACAAATTACAGCACCACATTGACATATCAAACTTATTGTTAAGTTAAGCGTTTTAGTTTCTAAATAATCTCTTTTTGGAAAATTATTTCAGCTGATGTTAAAAAAAAATTTTAAATGTGATGTGATGAAAATTTAAAATGTGAGTGATATTATTTTCAGAAATCACATCAATTAAACACATCCTGCTGTGTCCTGCTTCAATTCATATTCAATTACTGATTATTGCAAAACAAGTATTAACATGAATATACGAAACACAAAAATTTAAATTGCGTGTTTCTTTTCTTTACGGCTGAAGGTTGAAACTTGAAACAGCTGGTTGTATGCTCGTGGTAATATTGTTAAGCGATATGACTGCGGTACCAATATTAAGATAACACGTATAATTACAAGCGCTTTCAGCGGCGACAGTCCAAAGAGTTTTTGCCTCACCTGCGTGTACACGTTATGTCCATAACTTCTGCGAAACAAATAGTTTGTTCGTCATCACTGCTATTTCGAGGTCTTATCTCCGCGAGAGAGAGAGAGAGAGAGAGAGAGAGAGAGAGAGAGAAAGAAAGAGAGAGAGAAAGAGAGAGAGAGAGAGAGAGAGAAATCTTAAAATTGCAGACACTTGGACATTAGTGCTGCATGATGTAAATAGTATTGTCAGTGCAATAATGTAGCTTTTGCATCATTTTAACGGACGCACAGACATCTGCCGTTTGCACGTATAATGAATTTAATAGCGATACCATCTCTTACAGTTTATACACGTCCATGGAATACAAAAAAGCGGACGTGTAGCAGTAAGCAAATCAGCCAATCATAATAGAGAACATAAGATAATAACGTAAGCAACAGTAACCAATCTAAAATTATTGATTTGCTTACTTCTTGCATCTTATATTGCTTAAATTTTTTATGTGCGTAAATTGTTGCGTAAATTGTTGCGTGTCAATAAAGCAGATACATTGTTAGTATCATTTTGCGATAGTCATGATAACATGAATGATAATTAAATGAAAGATAATTAAATAAAAATAATTAAATAATTAAATAAAAGATTAGATATTATTTTAATAATTTATATTTTAATAATATTTATGTAGAGATAAAAATACTCGAAGATAAAATATAGAAGTTGAAAATTATCGAGTATAAAATATATTTTGTTATAATTGCATAATCATGTATGTAAATATTATCACACTCTGAGAAAATTTTCGTCGAAAATGAGATTTCGTGAAAGTCAATCCCCGTGTTTCTTAACTATCATAATATCATTTTCTGTTAACACAACTTTTTCGCACGCACTCACACGCACACATATACTTATTCCTGATGATACAACGTTAATCTGCAACATCGCGTTCTCCGAAATGTGACCACTCAACCAACGAATGTTATATGTAAAACGGCGCAATTATCCGCATAGTAATCATCTTTTAAAATATGCGAAATGAGGCACATTACAACGTCCTGCTACGATTTCCATAAACAATGTGTACAATGTGCACGATTTGCCCTGCAGCCGACGAAATCGTGCCGAGGGGAGTGGGTGTGAATCCTTAAAGCCTCGAGTAAAGTGAACGAAGGAGAAAGGGAAGAACAGGACTTCATAATAGAGCAATTTAATAAATTGTCGAGCGTGGCAATTAGGACAGTGTTAGGGATCAACAACGAGACCTTGATATGGTAATTACCGCAGGGTAATACATGTGCATTCATTAGTGACCGCCGTACAGTATATATATATATATATATATGGCATATATGTACATGTATTCGGTTACGTTTGTATAGCAGCTTACGAATATTTCGGTTCTTTTCTCGCGACGTGATTGTAAATTACAACTCGTAAGAAAACGTGCTCACCTTCGCGAAGAACCGCTCGCAGACACGAGTGTACATTAACTATCATGTCTTACGTTGAAAAGGATTCGTTAAATTGTCTGAATACCTCGTGCAAATCATTCTGTCCGCTTACATTTTGGAGCAAATAAGTGCGCAACACACGACAATACCTGCCATCATGACGTAAGACTGCGAAAAATCCGATATTTCTGGAAATAATATCAACTATTTATGGAGCGAATGTTATTTAACTTACATGCAGTCGAAAACTTAGCAGCAAGAAGTATAAACAAATTTACACACAAAAAAGTGCATATACTGTAATTAAATATTAATTTCTTGTGCTTCAAATGCTTCAGAAATTCATATATCATCAGCAAATTTATCATAAAATCATCACAAGCATCAAAATTCAAAATATATTTTGAATTCTAATAAGTTTAATACTTTAATCAAAGATCATTGAAATAAAACAAATCTGATTTATTTATTATATAAAGTCATTTCTTTAATAAAATTCTCTAATATTATTTAAAAGAAAATGAATTCTTGTTTTGACTACTTAATAATGAATTCTTTTCTCTATAATAAGTATATTTTAAATCCATTATAAAGAAAATCTTTTGTTAAAATTCATCCTTATTTAAAAGAAAAAAGCAAATTAAATAATCACTTTTCGTAGACAGTAGAACAATAATAATAGAATTTAATAGATTAAAAATTTTTTATATATTCATATACTCTTTTGATTAATTATTTTTTTATTTACACCAAATAGAAGATAAAGAATCACTATTGAATTACTATTGAAATATATCGAAACATAACATAATAAGAAAGAATGTTAAATTTAATTTTGTAAGAAACAATTAAGATAAAATTTTGAATATATATATATATATATATATATATATATATATATATACATATATATATATTTAAATTTTATAAAAAATAATTGAAGTTTCTTATAAATATAATTTTAAAAAATCTCTGAAGCTGTCACTGTACGAGACTGAATCTGATATTTCCAGCTGCATTCCCATGCACGATACCGCGGGTGGCCGTCTTCGACGAGTGCGTTAAAAGCGCGCTCATGCGTGCGATCAACGAAAGGAGAGAAAGAGAAAGAGAGTCGAAAAAAACGGAGGTTGCAATAAGTAATTCTCTGTAACTATAAATAAAGGGCGATACGTCCTGGACGGCTTCGTTCGCCCGTAAATCTCGAATCGGGGCAATAATTACCAAAGCAACCTGGAATTTGCCGCGGATCAAGGCGATCTCCTCGTGTATCCGGGTTTCACCGGATCTTCCTGATAGAGCTCAACCTCACGGACGACGGTAAGGTAGAATCTATTCATTCTCATCGGTAATCCAGGATTCTGTTATAAATCAGACCTTGAAGTCGATGCAGACCTCTTTTGCGCCGGCAAAATTATATTGCTTCGTAATACATGCTAAGATAATTATATATATATATATATATATATATATATATATATATATAATTATTTGTTAAAGCATTTTGTGCATTAAAACATTTTTATCTGCTTTTCATCCTTGATACCATGATTCGTGTAACCAGAACTAAAGTGACATTTATTTTAAAAAATTTTGTTTTACAAAAATATAATTTCAAAATGCACAAAATGTTATAGCAGTATCTAAAAAAATACAATTTATTATACTGACACTTGTTTGTAGAAGTAAGACAATATATATTTATTTTCGCTTCGTTAATCACGGAGCTACATTGTAATATGCGCACAGTTCAATACGAAATTATTTGTTATTATTTAAGAAATGCACTAAAAAATCAAGACTATAATTTTCCCTTGATTGTCGGATAAAATCGAACAGTGTCATTGCGTAAACATGTATCATATTAAAAGATTGCAAATGTTTAAAGGGCCAATATGCAATATCACAATCGGGCTAAATTACATCTTTTTAAATTGAATTATATTTTTTACCTAATACGATTTTTTTAATTATTTTGCATATAAAAGTATCAAAGTACAAAAAATTAAAAAATCAATAAAATTATAAGATATTTTTTATAATATTTATATTTTATTTTAATTTAGATTTTATTTTAAATAAATTTCACTCGATCTGATCTTTGTGATAACATTATTGGACTAGCAAAATAATTGGAAAACTATTCAAATATTGTACATTACTTATTTCAACAGTTCTTTCATAACTTCAATAGTTCTTTCAACACTTCTTTCATAACTTCAATAGTTAATATTGTATATAATAATTAATATTATATATAATAATAATATATAATAATAATATATAATAATAATAATTTTTTTACAAGACTATGTCAACTTTTTACAAGACTATGTCAACAATCCTGTCATCTGTAATAGTAAACATTTTATTAAAATATCTCGCACAAATAAGTGCCTCATTTTCAATAAGTCCATCATATAAAAATTTATGAAGGTGTGCACTGATACAAAAATCGGTGTCGAATAATCTACTGCTAGTGGCGTGATTTCGCGCCATTAATCTTTCTCCGACAATTAACCGACCGTAACGCAGCCGGCGGCTATTAATTGCAATCAAAACGTTATATCATACAACTGGTTGATATGTAATTTAATTTGATATACATATTCGGCAGAAACATTTATCTTTAAAAATTATAACAGAACTATTACATTCTATAAATAATAAACATACACATATGTGCATCGTTTGCAATGTGAAAAAAATTATTAGCATACATATTTGTGCAATCTTTTCTTTGGACTGGACTGTGCATGTTAAACAGGTTTGTAAAAAGATAACGGAGAAAAGCATTTATTAGACTTGTCTTCGTGTGTTCTGTTTTTTCCCGGTAGATGCCAGGAACAGTATTTTTATTCAGTATTTTTTTTCATTAAAACGAATAAAACTGAAAACTACAAGCACAATTCTAACAGAAAAGAATAATGTAATATGTACTACATAAGAAATTTGGATATAAAATGAAATATAACATAAAATTAATTTTTATGCCTAATGACACAAAAATATTTAATTAAAATAATTTAATAAATCTTTAATTTGATTGTGAATAATCAAAAGATATTATGTGGTAATTTCAAGTTGGTTAATATTATAAATTTAATAAGAAAAAATGAAACAAATTAAAAATAATATTAAAAAATAGAAATAATATTTTAAAGAGAAAGAGAGAGAAAAAGAAAGAGAGAGCACATGGCAAAAGTTCTTCAGCAGCGAACTCGTAAAGAAGAGAGATCGAAGAAGGGCTGCGCCCGTTGATTAGCGGATATCTTAATTACTGATTGGCTGCGCGGACTAATTAAATCGTAACTCAATCAGGAGTCCGACCTGCCTCCTGCGCCATGGTGATTTTATGAGCGTGTACACGCGGTTTGGGGCCTCCACATACATACGTGAGTCGCTGATGGCGTATAGATGACTTTAAAGCTTTGAGTAATGCACTCCAACTACCCCCCTCCCTAACCTGCCCCTTTTACATATTCCTTCCACCGATCTTTCTCGCGCGGCAGTGTCTGTTTTTTACCTCACCTTCTCTCTTTGCACGCCTTCTTTTTTTTTTATCAACCTCCTCTGAGGCTGCTTCGACGGCATTATATTCGCATGGAATAAAAAGTACAAGTAATTAGTAGTACCTACCGCCGCGTCTCTTGTCCGTTGAGCAATGTCCTTCGGATCCTCCTACTTTTCATTCATATAAACCATTCAAGACATGAATTTTCAATAGCAGATCATGCAGATGCGTTTTTGTACTGGTGTATGGGTGTCTTTCATTTCTTTGCATGTGTGCAATGCGGGTCCGTGAATTTCGTAACGCGAGGCTCGAAGATACCCGTATATCGTTCCGCATTTAATGATATATTTAAATTAACTGAATTGTTATTTCATATTTACATCTGAAATGTACTATTCTTATTATAGAAAATTAAATTTCATTATCA
>Ga0157363_1006867_pt1 | contig 10745 bp, 6 predicted proteins | sample AttsexASBM1_FD_111477 | JGI IMG/M metagenome (GOLD analysis project Ga0157363, IMG submission 111477) | Fungus gardens microbial communities from leaf cutter ant in Ribeirão Preto, State of São Paulo, Brazil - Atta sexdens ASBM1 | ecosystem: Host-associated > Fungi > Mycelium > Unclassified ...
GTTAAAAATGGATTCAATGGTGTGAAAACCTTGGAAATGTTGGGAAACTGTTTCGGCAGTGATACTCTAAAGAAAACAGCCGTTTATGAGTGGCATGAAAAAAACCATTACGGGGAACGCGTTATAACAGCCGAAAGGAGGAAAAATCGAAGATGGCTCTGATGGCTATATCGACAATAGAGTTTCAGAAATGTTTCGAGAGCTGGATCAAGTGCTGGCATAAGTGCGTTGCAGTCGATGGGGAGTAGTACTTTGAAGGGGACAATGTCACTTTTGATGAATAAAACTTGTATTTTGAATTTTCTGAATGAATTCCGGGAACTTTTTGATCAAGATAGTATACTGATGTCTCATGCATTTTGTAGTGTTTAACGTCTTCTTATAAACAGTATATGAATTAATCAATTTAGTACACATTTTTTTCTGAAGAATACGCACTCTTAATGCTTTTTTCTACTCTTTTTTAAAAGGATGATGGTATTTTTAAAAGATTGATATCACGTATTTTATAATGTTTAATATTTCCTTTATATATAAATATATTAATAATAAATTCATTTTATAATCTAGTAAAATCTTTCTCGCGGAACATATATTTGCCTTTTTATCTCTTTCAAAAAGATAAATTTATATACTAATATCATGACTTTCGTAATTTTTAACATTTTTCTATATAAAGAGTATATATATTACTTTAGTATATTTTTTACAAAGATTTTTAATTGTAAAGAGAGTTGGAAGGTCACTCAATTAAATAATGAAGGTCACATCATTATTTACAACGAGTTGTAACGGTCACTCGTTACTGAAAATAGTAACTCATTATTTGTAACGCGTAACTTTTCATTACTCATTTATTTGTTATGCGTTACTCATTACAAATATAACCTTTTCAGTAAGTAAAAGTAATGATAAAATATTATCTTTCAAAGTTACTTTTCCAAGCTTAGCACAAAATTAGTGTAGTCAATAATTGTTGCAATTACTATAACATCGTAATCAAGTCGTTTTATAAACGACTGTGACGATAAAATTTACGGCGTTACTTTACTTTACATCCCTGCATTTTTTATGCAAATACATTTGTATAAAATGTTTCTTTTCAATTTTGAAATAAGAAAATCATAAAAAAATTCTTAACTGTACAAATTTAAACTTTGGATAGCTTGTTTATCAGACATATTAAAAATTTTAAGCACGATCGTATGTGAATACATCAAATATGATAAAGAAAGCCAAGATTGGTTAAATTTTGGATATTACAAATAATATATTATATATTCTTTTTATTAAATCAATTTATTTTTCGCAATAAATTTGTTATTTTCTTTCTTTCTTTCTTCCTTTTTAATTTAATTTAGGGGGAATTATTAGCGTTTTAGAATGATTGTGTTGAAATCGAAAGTTATCGGCTCGCAATTATATCTGGAATAGATTGATTTAATAAAAAAATATATAATGTATTATTTGTAACATCCAGAATTTGATCGATTTTGGCTCTCTTTATTGTATTTGATTTTCACATATATGGTTAAAATTCTTAATATGTTTGTACATACGCGGCTATACAACACGTTCTCTCTATACATATCAGTTATACCGAAGAATATTTCCGAAGCCTCAGTCGAGCTGAGACACTCTTCAAAATTTGAGTGATCTTGGTTTTCTTTATCTTTATCTTTATCAGAGTTTTAAATATAATGAGTAAATATAATAAAATGACTAATAAAATAATTCGTAAAGCGATATGAAATTAAATTTAAAGGAAACATAAGGACTAACTATGAGTACAGACATAAGTCACCGTTAGAATTACTTTTTTCGGTAACTTCCACTCAATTTTATTCTTTTTTTCAAACTGTAATTTATACTTAACTGTAATTTATACTTAACATAGACCTGCGGCATACCATATTTGTTTTCCTGTTACATTTCCTACAAATTTCGAAAGTTTAACAGTCATTCATTGCATGTTAAAAAATTATTAAAAATGTAATAGAGAATTCAACTCCGACGCCTGACATATATGATTAAAGTCATGACCCTAAATAATCATCGGGCAGTTTATGTAGCTAGCGACTGTTGCTTATTAAGAAGATATTAAAATTAAAATTAACAATTCACCTCCGATGACTCTCCCAAACATTATAAAGGTCATCACATCAAACAACTTTCGGAAATTTGTAGCAGTAATCCATCACGCGTTGCAAAGTGCGTTATAAAAAAATTAAAATGACCTTGATTCATTTTGTCAAGGTCGTGACTTTGAGTGACCATCAAGCAGTTTCAGCAGGCGACCGTTGCACAGTGCTTCTAAATCCCGAAAAGCTGACTAAAATATAAAAACGTTTTTCAATTTGTATTTAGTGATTTTTACGAAATTTGGTATTTAGGTTAAGGTTTTTGAGATCGCTGATTATGAATTCGAGGTTAAAATTAAAAAACAAAACGGATCCAATATGATCGATGTATGTAGAAAAAAATCTTTAATTTAAGCTAAAATTTATATTAAATATCCTGTTTTTTTAAAAATAATCATTAATTAAATTCGAAATAAAAATGAAGAAAATAAATATTAAGAATGTAATAAATATTATAATATTTAAACAGAAATTTGTGATGTTACATTTTTAATTATTTATTAAAGATTAAAGATCTAGGAACTTATTAATGTAAGAATTAAAATAAAAATAAAAAGTAGGAAATAATTCTGCATTTATTAAAATATAATTTGATAAATATCAAAAACCAAAACAATTTCTTGTTTTTAGTAATATTTGTTTGGTGAATTCAATAACAAGTTTCGGTCATTTCTGACCATCTTTAGTATAGTATAAGTTTTAAAAAGAAGAATAAGTTTTCTTTTAAAATTGAAGTTAATATTAATCTAAAACAAATATTATTGTCTCTATATAAATTGTTACCTGATGTAAATTATTAAAATGAATGTTAATAATGACAATTATGAAATAAACATTTGAAATATGTAAATTAATTATTTATCGTCTGTTGAATCATTTGTGTCATAGTCAGTTGATTCTAAAATGTTACAGCTTTCATCACTTCATCTCAATAGTTGACGGAATTAATAATTGTTCTGTTTCTGGTGATTTTAATTTCTTTTATGGTAATTTCCGTAAGTTTGAAATAAATGGATCTGATGCCACCCGTAAAAATACATCTTCCATGGTTTTCGCATGGTACATTTTCGCGAAAAGTCTTCTCGAGTCTTTTTAATGTATTTATTGTAAGATTTCTTCTTTAGACAATTCTTCTTTTGTCCAATAATAGAGAGGAAGCTATTATTTCTATACCATGAATTAAAAGTTTGTGCACTGTAATTGGCATATAAAATCAGGGATACAACTCCACGAATTTGCGTGCTATTTGCGTTTCTAAGGTATATTCCTGAAATTTAATGAGATGAATTTTATGGCCACTCGAAATTGCCTGCAATATAATGTGAAATCTTTTGATTAAATCATCTACGTTACAGAGACAGAAACAGTCGAGTTTTCGAAAAATCGCCGAGCAATATTTCCATCATTAATACTGCCAAATTCAGGCTTTGCTTGATCAACGATAAATTCTAATTGTAAATAGAAATCTTTTTGTATAATTTTTTTCGAGTTTCTGTTTTTTTCTTCTTTTCAGCATTGCGCGTTTATCATTTTTGTATGTCCAATTTATAAAATACATGCAAACAATACTCAAAAAAATCATATCCATGTAACGTAGACAATCCAAACTGTAAATTATTTTCATTGACTTCTTTTTGTAGGATTTCATCGATATCATTAAATTCTTTTGATGTTGCTTTACATAAGTAGCAATTGAGTAGATGAAGTACTGGATTGCGTTACAAACTTTACCATCTATCATTGTTAGGGCAAGTTTAAGTACGGATGTAAGATATGGTTATTTCTTTTTCATCTTCCCATTGCGATCCATGGTGATAAACATTCAGTCAGGAAATGCAATACTTTTCGAATTTTGTCAAGAAATTTCATGGCATGGAACATGTAAAAATGTAATGAGAGAATAGCTCCTTTTCTTAACGTCGCCTTCCTTCACGACAAATTTTTTTCCAACGATAAATGCAGATCTACAAATGTTGGGACGGTCATGGTGAACGACTTTTCGAGACTGTGCTCAATCATAAAAAATCTTGGTTTTTATCTCTTACATTGAAAAGAGGGGGAGAGTATTTTTCTTTCAGCAATGTTTAATAATTTATGTAATCTTGCGCATTGGACATTGGGTTGTATTCAATCATGCGATCGTGTATGAAGAGACAATAGGTAGTAGTATTTGCGGCTACATTCTTTTTGTAGAATTCAAATTCTAATCATATATCCTCGGTACAATGATGCGCTGTCATGAGAATACAGTAGTACGCATGCGTACTAAGCAAACATTATGGCTGCTCAATAATATATGTTTGGTAAGATCGTTAGGCCTTTAGCGAGGAAGGAAATATGAAAAGAATTACAGAAAGAAGAAAGTTCTTTTAAACAAATAAATAAATTAATACAAATGGTAATAAAGAAATGTATTTGTTTATTATTTTTTATGTCTGCAGCTTTATTATAGATGAATTCCAATATTCGTTGCAAGGGTAAGGAAAAGTGCAGAAAACCTTACAGTATTCCAACAAAAATATCATACATAAAATATATAAAACATGTGAACATATAATACTTAAATATTAGGACAATATACTTATATACGTAAATATTAATATAATATATATGTAGTTTACTTAAATAATTACAAGAAATACATTTATAAATAACATTTTTTCTTAATATAAAACAAACAATTACAAAATATTATATATATTAATACATTTAAAAAAATATAACATTTATTATGTATATATAGGAAAATGTTTACATTGTCACAATTTGATGAAATGGAGGCATTTTCAGGAAGTTACTAAAACAAAATAATTTATTGATCAATAATAAACACATATGATAAGTTTGCCTCCACAAACAAAAAATTCTGATGCAATTAATAATAAATAATACAATATTTTAAAAAACATGAAAATAAACATTCAAATATAAAACAAATATAAAATCTAAATATTACACTTGCATGTATATGTGTCGTAAAAAAAATAAAGAAAAGAAAGAAATATGTCTAAGCGAAAAAAAGCCCAAGGATTATTGCACTGCATTAATGTATTAATATAGTCGCATTAAAATAAAATCAATAATGTAAAAATATTATTATATTCTATTTATATTGGAATAAAAGAGGAAGTGCATGTTAAATAATACAATATGATATATGATAAAATATATGCGGAAACAAAGAAAAGATTTCTAGAAATGTTGTTACATTAATATATGTAAATATTAATGATATAGTAAAAAACGATGTTAAATTATACTAACAATACAAATGAAAGTTATGATAAAAATATGCATAAATTTTTAAATGTTCTATTATTCTTTATGTTGACTGATATAAGAATTAGGAGAAAATAAATTCTTATAATTGTGCAGTTCTAAATGTGTAGAATCTATTCTATTTTGAAAGTGACAATCATTGTTATTAGTTTGGAAACTCGATCGTATTTTACATACTGTGTCTAAACTGGTTACATGTATCCGATTCCTCTTTTTATTCTTCCCATCTGTAACAATAGAAAAAATTCTCTCTGCTTCAACATTAGAGTGTGGAAGTGACATAACTGCATTTACTAAATTCTCTAAATTTGGAAAAATTCTTTATTGAGTTTCTTTTTTTGAAAAATATTCTTTCACATTTCATCAATTTTTAAATTAGCCAAAAGAATTTTATTCGCGTCATCAAATACAATATTTGCGTCATCAAATGATAGGCATTCTCTATTCATAGGCTAAAGTCGTAATATCAAAAATTTGAAAATGTCTTGTTGTATTTCTCAAATCTGGAAAGGTGAATCTACTTTCTTCTTGCAAAGCTACAGCAGGATCTAAAAATTTGAATTCTCGAAAAAAATCATCATTATAAGGCAATCATTGTATCATTCCTTCTAATCATTCTTCTAATCTAATCCTTCAGTTACATAAAAAAATAAGCAGGTGGTTTACTTTCATTACAAATTCTGATGATTCTGATTGTAACAAAGATTCACATTCTGGACCAAATAAATTTAATGTAAAGATAAAAAATTTTGAGAATTAATAATTTCCATAGAAATGTTTTGTAATGCTGTAGGCAGCAAGAAATTGCTTTATCAAATGCTCACTAGTTTCAGCTAATTTATGAATTAAAATTTGTCTTCCTTGAAACAATGTATTAAATTCATTAAAAGATTTCAAGGTATTTTAAAAATAACATATAAGCTCTAATTTTATTATTATTTAAAGTATTAAAAATAGTTATTGCCGAGTTATTTTTATTTTCAATTGTTTCCAGGAAGTAAAATTTCAAAACTTCCCAGTTATCGAGAAGTCTAGTAACACACTTCTGCAAGACATTTTGTACCTCATAATTTCAAGATTTTACGTGATTCGACTTCAAAAAAGTTCTAAAATTTACAGGATAGCCGCTCTTTTTGCACTTGTCGAGAAATATATATTGCAACTGTGTATAAAACATTTTCACATGCATCCGGCAATTTCAAACAAGCTTTGCTCGCAATAAGAGTTGAGGAATGCAAATATAATTTAATACAACGAGGGTACCTCTTTTTTTAATCTAGTTGCAAAAGAATTTCGAACACTTATTATCACTGAAGCATTATCACATGTCATTCCTATAATGTTTGATAAAGGCATTCCTTTACTTTATAAACAATTTTCAAATGCAGAATATAATTTATCTGCAGTACAATCTGTTGCATCTAAGGGAATTAATTCTAATCATTAAGTTATATATTTTTTAGTCTCTAATGATATATACTTTATTAAGATACAAAGCAACTTATCATTACAGATAATTGTGCTTTCATCAATTAAAATTGAAAATTTCTTTTAAATTTATAATTAGTTTCTTTGTTTCACGTTTTTCTATAATGTTATTATTTGTGTGCATTTTTTCTTGATAATTTGAAATTGTTAACTACCTGTGGATCAGAACAAGTTGCCTTAAAGAGAAATTTTTAAATAATGAAATATTTTTAAAGAAAAATTGAAGTTATTAGAAGAAGAAAGAGAACTAGGTTTAATTTACAGAAAATGTAAAATATCTTCACATTTATTATATTTCTTTATTTCTTTGGTAATAACGCAAATCCCCTCAATTATTGTAGAAATGATTTGAACGCAATTTTTCATAAAAATCCCTATTCCGGCAAATAGTAAATGTCACATATATATATATCTTCTTTATTTTTATTGTGTCTTTTGTTTTTGAATTAGTCTGTAATCGAAATAGATTTTTATATTCTATTTTTTTTTTGTAATAAATTATAAATATCCGAATAGATTTTATATTTTCTACGTTAAATTGTATAATATTTTCTGACGAATGTTTTAAAATTTTATTAAATATGAAAAAATTAGATTCTTCAGCCTTGATGTTAATTGTGACTTCATCCGTCAGACATTTAATTTCTTGAAAATGACAAAAACTATAAGTTATATACGACAGATATTTAAGCTCAACTTTAGTATACTACTAACCAAGATTTCGAAATTTCATGGGAGGATATGTATTACTTAATATAGTAAAATCCATGAATGACGGAGTTGCGCAAGTGTTTATATTGTTAGTTTTACTAGTAGATCTAAATGACTATAACAACAAAATGCAAGAATTCTATCTTAGACATATATAACAATAAAAAATAATCCTATTAACAAAATGACGATTGAAATTCGGACATTTCTAACTTATTATATATGGAAAAAGAAAGAATTTATCGATTAATGTACCTATAACAGATTATATAATTTTGACGGAGATTTACCAAGATCTTACCAAGATTATCTTATGGGCTCACCAAGATACATAAAGAAGATTATCCCTTAAGGATTATTGTCAGTTGTATTAATAGTCCCTTCTTCAATCTTGTAATTTTTTTTTTAAAAGACATTATAGACAAAAGCATCGATAAAAATTTTGGTTATATTAAAAATAGTTTTGATTTAGTAAAAAGAATTAATGCCAATTGAACATGACATCAAATAGTTTTTTTCGATGTAATCTTTATGTACATAAATATTCCAAATGATCTCTTTGGAAAGTATAGAAAGAAGATAGAAATTAATACAAAAAAAATACAACATTACTATAAAAAGAATTTCTAAAAGCAGTTTCTATAATTCTTAATTTCACTTTTTTCAAATTTAATGGAATAATATTCCAATAAATTTTTGGTTTGCCCATGGGATCTCCTCTTTCTTCTATTTTAACGAATTGCGTAATACAAGATTTAGAATATAACATTTTAAAAATATTGGTCTTCTCCATTCCATTTTATTATGTTGACGATATTGTATTAGCCGCAAAAAAAGATCAAATTAAAACAATTTTAGATATTTTCAACTCGTACCATGAACGAATACAGTTTACTGTTGAATATAGCGAACAATGAAGGAATTAATTTTTTTGATGTTGAATTATTGATTGAAAACGAGAAAATAATTTTTGACAATTATAAAAAACTTACTAATTCTGACAGGTATTTAAACTTTTATTCTAATCAATTGAAAAGAGATATAATTATCGGACAAGAAGTATAATTAGACAGAATTTTATTCCTTGCACACCCAAAATTCGAAAAAAATATTCATTCTTTAATCAATACTTTCCTAATTAATGGATATTATAATAACAGAATTTCTTTTTTTAGAATTTCTTTTTTACACGATCAATAATAGAATAAAAGCACTATCTTCTAAAAATAATTTTGACAACATAAAAATTCATAACGATATTCTCATCTCTGATTCCATAAAAAAAAATAAAAGATTTTTTACTGTTCCATACTTTAAAAATGTTTCTGAAAAATTTAAAACTATAACACAAAAATTTAACTTTAATTTAGCTTACAAACTTATAAACTTATAACTTTTTAAATTGTTTCATTAAAACTGGGAAAGATAAAATCTTTAAAAAAGAAGAAAAAAAATCAAATATTGTCTACCAAATAAATAATTGTCCTGATTGCAATATTTCAATATTGGTCAAACAAAACGTAAACTTAACATTCGTTTAGAAAAAAGACAACATAAAACCAACATAAAAAAAGCCTTCTACTGAAATGACCGCGGTCTCTCAGCATCAACTAGAACATGATCATAAGTTTGATTGGGATGGCACAAAAATTTTCATGTTATAAAAGAATGATGACAGAGATATTACACACAAAGAAACAAGAGTTAGGATTAAATAAACAAAATGATATTACGCTTTCGAGAGCTATTTTTCTACCTTTATTAAATAATACATATTAATGGAAGGGAATATTAAATAATATTCCCTTCCACTAATAATTTTCTCCCTCGTAGCAATTTTCCCTCTTCTTTCTTTTAATTACATATAAATACTGTCTGGTAAGGCTAATATTGTCATTGTCATATTCACGTTCTAAAGTATTTTTCTTACCATCTGTGATATTTTTCCATCTGCATAATATTCTTTCTTTATTGTAAAAACATCGCATTATTGTAAATTGATTGTTACCGAAACATTGGTAAATTTATTCATTCACTCTTAATAATTAAAATAGATATAAATATAAAACTCTGTTTTATTTCATTAGAATCTGATAGTTCCATGTTTATCATACAATGATCAAGATAAAAAAATTTCAACAAGAAAAATCGTATATACCAATTAATATCGAAATAACATTATAATTGGAATCTCACATCGCATTTTATATTTACATCGTAATTTTAATTTTGTATTGAAGGTAAAAAATTGACCGAAATGTTTACTTTAAAATTTTAAATATATGACTTTGCAAGAAATAACTTGCGTATGTGGCTGTATGCTCTTTCCTATTTATGTTGAGCTACTTTGAAAAATTGTAGAAAAATTGTATTTAAATTTATTGTCAATTTTATTCAAATACTCAAATTATATTTAATTGACTCAATTAATATTTTTAAAGATTTTGACTCTCTCTCTCTCTCTCTCTCTCTCTCTCTCTTTTTCTCTCTCTCTCTCTGATTTTAAATGACTTTAATTTTGTTGAGAAGCAGCAGGCAAAGGACTTCGCACCAACCTTATGGATTTTGGCTCTCGGTGAAATTATCTGAAAATTTAGTAGATATATCCTCCTTAAAGACCTGAACAAATGTCTCAATGGGCACAAAATCCAAAAATGCCTAGGATCTGAGTTATGGAGCTAAAATATGAAAATGCATCTATTTATTCGATGACAATCGATAAGATTGTAACATATTCATGTGTGAGAACGGGAAAATCGATTCAGCCAACTAAGGCAAAGCATTGTAAATTTCCCCAATAGTTAATGAGATATTAATTCATTGGCGACTTTGATGCTTTTTCTCCAGAACATTCCCAATATCTCGCGTTCTTCCTCTCGACGATGGTGGATTTGCCGGATTGACAAGAGATAGTATCCTTTACGCTCGATTAATTTTCATATATATTCTTTTATTTTATCCATATCTTAACTGAAGCTCGTAACTGAAACTTACGATTGAATGAAAAAAAAGAAAAAAGCTTTACACACACACACACACACACACACACACACACACACACACACACACACACACACACACACACACACACACACACACACAAACACACACACACACACACACAAA
>Ga0157363_1006868_pt1 | contig 10743 bp, 6 predicted proteins | sample AttsexASBM1_FD_111477 | JGI IMG/M metagenome (GOLD analysis project Ga0157363, IMG submission 111477) | Fungus gardens microbial communities from leaf cutter ant in Ribeirão Preto, State of São Paulo, Brazil - Atta sexdens ASBM1 | ecosystem: Host-associated > Fungi > Mycelium > Unclassified ...
AGAAGTAAAAAATTGGATCGATTCGTGGATAGCCTCAAAAGATGACCAGTTTTTTCGACGCGGGATTCGTACGCTACCCGAAAGATGGGAGAAAGTAGTGGCCAGCGATGGACAATACTTTGACATAAATGTATAACCAGTTTTTTACAATAAAGCCTCGAATTTCGGGAAAAAAACGGCGAAAGCAAAGTTGTACACCTAATATTTTTAATCTGTGGAGAGCAAGAGTCTATTTTTAAAATCTTCTAGCTTTTCCTGAGTAAAATTTGTTATAATTCATTATTTTATTGCATTTTTGCCTCAAAATATGACACTATTTCAGCGCTATTATACATAGTGACTTTCCTGTAAAGCCTTTCCGGTAAAGGTTAACATGATCAAATGCCATTTTCATCATTTTCATTTCACAATCCTTAAAAAGAATCACTCTTTGTTGTAGTGATTTTCACAATTTTTTTAAACCTTTTTTAAAAGTTGTAACAAAAATTAATTTACTTTTGATAACAGAGTAATGTTCACCTAACTAATTCATGACAATAATTTTAAAAATCACGTTTTATAAATTATGTCATTTTTGAAGTAAAAGAGCGATATAGAGCATTATATTACGGCTAAATCGGCGTTCTTTATTTTATAGTGAATATATGGGAAAATAATGTTGTGATATACAAAGTAAGCAAGCGAATGCTTTTCTTCCTTTATCATTCATGACACGAGACGTGTATAAGATATGAGTATGTGTGCGTGATATAATATACGGTAAGGTGGTTTACACGCCCTCTAATGGGACAGGGAGAGTCAACCGATCAAGCACTCTCAGGAAATGTCGACGGTAAGCAATTTCCCAACATCGTGTGCGCCGATATATCACTTGTACCAAGCTAACATTGTCGAGCTAATCAAACTTTGCAAGAACAAATAATTACTGTCTTTCCTGTGTAGCGTAAATTAACGTGGGTGCAATCTGTCCTCCATATAAATATGTTCTGTCTTTATGCTTTAAATTATTTTGCATACAAGCCGGAGAATACGGCAAGCATATAAATATTAAATAATTTAACTTTATATTACTTTATGTAATTAATTAAATTAATGGAAAATATTTCATGAAATGAAATCCCACATATATGGATTACAGAGAATTATGTATTTAAATTGTGAAAAAATATCTTTTAATTTGCACGCATTCAAGAATCCTGTTTTATAATAAAAGAAAAATATATGTTATAGACTCAGTATCATTCCTGAGATGTTTACTAAACGCGAAAATAATATCAGGAAAATAAACTCGCTTCTCAATGCGTGTTCGAATAACAACTGGCACGGAGCGCGAATGAGAAACGAAGGCAAAGCTACTTTCTCGCCGTACGGATGCTGCGCACGGTACGATCTAATAGACGTTACGCTCGATCCGGTCTTAATTCGATAAAATTGATAGCCAGTCGCCGCTTCTCTCCAACCTGGCTGCGAGCGAGCACGGCGAGAAAAAAGGGAGTATAGCGGAAAAGAAGAAGCGTACGAGATGTTCCATACTGGATCGCCCTTGTGCAAGGACAGCACGCGGCGGCGTGTTCAGGTTAATTCCAGTACTTTTTTTCCCTCTTATATGATATTCCTACGGCATACCCGGCATTCCTATCTGTATCCACCTATTCCTATTAGGGATGTAAATGCGGTAATTTCGCAAGGTAATTACTAGGGGGTCGGCATGAAAGTAATGCCTTTGAACGGAGAGGGCTACCAGCGTGGAGTGCTTGCTGCCCACTGTGTTACCCTGAAATTACCCTATTGGACGACGCCTGAAAGCGCCTCGGCGTTTTCTGAATTAACGTTTCTGAATTAACGTTTCAGACCTGGCCGTACAGCCTGATTATTAGAGTCGTCATGAGAGCGCCAAGAGATATTCCTCTTCTTTCTCGTTTGATCGGACGTCAAGAAGTCCGCAATTAAGCAGCCCGTCCTGACGTCTCGTGAGCGACGTTGCCCTTTGAAATTGATAAATCCTCGGCGCATCGTGTCCCTTAACCATACGGGAATAAATTTTCATGAAGCTTATCGCGTATTATTCCCACCATAAATGCCGCTCAAAACCTACCATCTGCGTTTCATAAACAGTGGAATCTCGACACACGTAATTGAAACTCAACCATAAGCAGATTAGATAATGAAGGCACAATCGTGACTCTGAGATTAAAGTGAGATGAGCACATAACTACGTCGAGAACAAGGATAACGATGAAAGAGGAAACTGGTGCTCTACGAAGAGATGATATTCACATCATAATAATGAAATAATTAGTTACTATGATATAATATAATCTTGCCGAGAGATCACAAGGAATATTTATAAGAAATAATAATTATTCTCCAGTAATTAATTCCATTGCAAAATATTTATGAATCAAAAAACCATGTTTTGCATTCCAAAATTGTTTTATTACTAAGCATGTCAAATTAAATTGCAATTATTAAAGAACGTGAAAAAAATTAATGACTTATATGTTTTAAGATCACAACATTCAATTATCGATCTGAAATAAAATAGTGATATTGAGTATTTAAAAAACAATTCAATATTGTTTAAGTGAACAATTACAGTTATCTCTGACATTATAGATTATTAAATAGAACATCATCAAGTACAGTCTGAAAGGATTTCAATGTCGTCCACGAAGGATGTTATAACTTCCGGAAAGGAAGACTCGATCGAATTAACTGAAGTACAGCAATTAAAGTGTCTCCCCTTTTCTCTCTCTTGGTTATTCGATTTACGAAGCATCGGACTCGGTCGTCAGCATCGCTTGTTACTCATTAGTCAAGATTAAGACAAGACGGGTACCGTGTAATGAGGAGCACGAAGACGCCGCGGAAGACGGAAAGTACGAACGATTACGTCTCTCTTTACGAGAAGATTGGAGCCGCATTGGAGGAAGTATGACGGTTCACCGATGTCAGACAACCAGGAAACCGCCGACAGACACCGACGGCGAATCAATAGAAATGACGGCACACAGGAAAGGAAACCTCACTGCACCGCCGCGAAATTGAGTCTACTATCGCTTTGGCCAGGTACTCACCGACATCATCGATATTCGTTTAATGCGTCGTTTCCTTGCTGGCGGGGCGACAAACAATGGCGAGAAATATAAAATTTAGAAAGTATAGAGGAAAGTGTATCGTCTCCTGAGAAAGAACGATGAAAAGAAAGATAATCGGAGAAAAGAATCTTAAACAGCCATTCTGTCGCGTTTCTCTAGCAAAAGTCTCGAGTCTCTTTTCCTCAATGAGGTAATGCATTTTTCATGGCCGATGATAATCTGGCATTAATACCTCTTACCACCCTGGAATTATAAGGCTCGAAATTTTCATCACTTTACTTAAACCATGTAAATAGATTATAGAACTAATCGTTACACTGCGGTACAAGGGTCTTTACATAATAATAATCTAGATAGGAACAATATACATACACATACACACACACACACACACACACACACACACACACACACACACACACACATATATATATATATATATATATATCGATTTTTATGGATAACATTAAATGTAGATAATGTTGTACATATCTAATATTAATATGTGTCAACTAAAAAAGTACATAGTAAAAATGTTAGTTGTTTTGTTAATAAGATAGATCGACGCTTATTGGAATTCTTCTGAAATAAACCAACCCTTTCTATTATAACTTTCTATTATAACTATAAAATAGATAATAGTAGTATTTATTATAATATTAGCGGACTGTTTTGTGTGACAAACTCTGAACAAATTCCAGTCTGATCGGAATGCCAATAACGCGGGCAGTATATGATAAGCATGTTACTATAAAATTCTTACACTGTTAAAAATAAAATGTTAATTTAAACTTGAAAATGTATAGTGGACTTTCTGAGATATTCAAAAATTAACATTTTTTTCAGAAAGTACATTATACGCCTTCAAGACAAAATTAACATTTTATTTTTAACAATGTAAAAATATATTTCTTTCTATTTTTGAAATAAATATTAAATTATCTATGCCAAAACGATTTAGCACATTGCACTCTTATATTACAATTTGCTGTCTTAGAAGGGAAATAACTAGATATATTTTTTCAATGAAAATTTCAAAAAAAGATAATGAATATAAATAAAAAAATTTACATTCTATCGAGATAGACTTTATCCATAATATTATAACAATCTTCTGCAAGTTTTATGTCGCGTAAAACGCAGGATTAATATATCCATAAAAAGATATATTGAACGATCGGCGAGTCGCGGATACCGCAATGGCAGGGACTCGCAGGAAAAACCACATTTCGTTAAGATCGACAGATGTTATTACGTGCTCTCGAAACAGAGCACTTGAGAATAAACATCAGATGGTCGGCTCTCGCACCTCTCAGCCTGAATAACCTACAGACTGGTTACAGCTCGAATCCCTCAGAGACCGCGTGTTGTTTCCCGCGTGAGTTTACGCGCCATTGGCCACCAATCTTCGGAATGAAACTGCCGCCGTTCAGTAGATTCCCGGCAAGGCCTGTTTCACGAATGGTGCGCGAAAAAGCGAGCAAGAACGACAGGGGGAAACGTGAGCGAAGGATCCGGTCGATTGGACGGAACAACGAATGGCTCGCGCGCGAGACGGCAGCTACGATTTCTCGAACGATGCGTCGAATAATCACGTCTAACACACCCGACGATACGCAAGCGATACTCCGGTTCACGTATGCTCGCGCGCGAATATATTACACATTGTATTCCTCCGATAAACCGCAACGCTGTAAACGGCGATTACTGCAAGGCTGAACGCTTGCGCGCGAGCGGCAACTTGTACAACGATGTCGAGGAACGACGCATCGAGGATGTAATGGAATTGTGTGGCTGGTACAGTGTTAGACTATCGGTTCAATCTCTCTTCTTGCTTCATGCTTCCTCGCGAACCAGCAAGCGTCTTCGCCGAATCTTGTCACGTGATCTAACGTGAATACACGGTGTAATTGCATCGAGGAGAGAACTTATCTTGGATATACTGAAACCACGACGATAGCTCGCATGGAAACGACGGGAGACTTATCGAAATTCTCATACGGTATTATTAACGTTCGCTCAACGATCAGTTACTTATGTGTCTCTGGAAACGTACCATGACGAATCGATTAGACGTCGATGACTTCTATGAATCGTTTTGCAAGAGAAATGCTTACGATAAGACCGAGCCAGCTGATTCGGTCATATACACACGGCACAAATCAAAGTACCGTTGAGTCTCATCTAGAGTTGCGAGAACTGGTTGCGCGAAGCAGAAGCTTCTCTCTCGTCCGTCGATTCCCGTCGACTTCGCCGACAATCATCGCCGGTTGCTCCCAGCGTTTAATCATGTTACATCAGTGCGACACTCTGACAATCCTATCAAAGTAACGAGGTGCGCAGGTCGGGACATACGTACGGCGTGGGATTCAAAGTTTCATCGCGATCGATCATCCCTGATTACTCCTCCATACACGACCGCGCGCGCGTATGCCGCCGACTATCGACAAACCATGTACTTAAGTTCTTACATACGAGAGCCCGGCTTCGGGCGTAGATCAAAGGAAATGGCGTACATTAAAAGTGATCAAGCATTTACTGTCATATGCTAAACTTTGACCGTCACATTTGATACGCATCATGTAACCAAAGTTTCTATTATATAACGTACTATTTTTCGCGATCAAAATTTCAAACTGACCATTTATACCTGTTACAGTCCTGTAGCAAGTATAAATAATGGAAGATTTAAAAAGTAACTTGAAAGATTTAGTGATTGCATATAATTGTAAAGTAATTAATGAACATATTTTCAAAGAAAAACTAATAAAAGATTAACGAACAATAAATAAAAATCAATTTATAAATGTATACTGTACGACCATTTGTCTAATCCTTGAGCTTATCAATTGTTTTAATCTATTTAGTTAATCTGTCATGATTCGATTCGCATGAGAATCGTAGTGACGTAAAAAATAAATATTATCTCGAATAGTATAATGTCACAGAAATCACCTAAAAATTATCAAAATGATTGTCAATTACTGAAAATTGCTAAAATATGAGATTAAATATTCAATATACAAATATTAAACATTGTAAACTGGAATAATCAACTAGTCTCTCGCTGGCGATTCTCAATAATATATTTCCAGAACAGAAGAATTACGGAAAAATAATTGAAGAAAGTCAATGTGGCAACGGTGAAAGAAGAGTAAAAGAGCAAACAAACTTTAAACAGTGGGGTTAAAAAGACGGATTGCCTTTCAAAATATACATAGATATTATGCATGAACAGGAGTAACGATCCGCGATAAAGTTCATGAAGCAATTCGGTCCTGACTGACTTTTTGTGCATTGCCATTAGCTTTACGATCGCGCCAACGTAGCAGATTTACATGAGCTGCACGGTAATAGATCGCGAGGGAAGAAGGTGACGATAAATTTCATATTCTACAGCCGGTAGATTCACGGGCTGTCTCGCCAACGGAACAGACCTGTAATTTAATGCATGTTTTGCGAGACATCCCTTTATGCACTTCCTGGGACACGTCCGTACAGCCAATCAGGTTTTCACGAGAGACGAGAGACGAGCGCGTCTCATTACTGCAGTTGTTAGGCCATTTGTTCCATCTTAATGTAACTTCTTTTTATACTTCGCGCAATACAGTATGAAAGCTTGATTGAGTACAGTCATAGGTACGCTTATGGTCTAACACCCGGTTGATTAAAAGAGCAAATTATTGCAAATAAATATAAAAAATACATGTGGCGTTTCAATGTGCTGTTTTCAATTTTTCAAAATTATTTTCTGTGAAATTATTAATTTCAAAAAACAATTATAAGCCAAAATTAGACTAATGAAAATAAATCAATTAATAGAAATAATCCTATTTTCGGTCAAAGCGAATCATAATGCTTAATATTCCAAATTAGATCATTCATTTTAATATTAATGCTAACAAGCATCTTAAAAATCTGTAAATAATTTATTACGAAAAACATTCTGGCGAAGGTAATAGTTTTCACAATAAATTATTACAAGTTCTTAAGATGCTTTCTACTATCACTATAATATTAAAATCGACACTCAATCTATTTTGAGATATTAATTTCAGCTTCAGTTTGCGACTACGCTTCAAAGCCAACAAGCCACGCAGTTTTATAAAACTGAAATAATTTGCGAAGATTTGCATTTAGTATTATTAACATTAAGATTCGCTTTAACCAAAAATAAGATTCTTTCTATTAATTGATTAATTTAAAGGACATAAAAATTATTTATAAAAAAAAATTTTTTTAATTAGTCAAAGCTTTTTTGTGGACATTGTAATTTTCCATAAATATAAATAATAAATAATTATCTTCTTTATATTTTTTATCTAACTTATATTTTTTATCTAACTTGTCAATAATCTGATAAGAATACTTGAAAATAAAAAATATATTTGTAAAAAAAAATAGAACACGTCAGCGGTGGTCCATGACATTTTATTTATGACTTTTCGCGTAATTTCGAACTACGCTACCTATATTCGTAATCTGCGGAATTTAAAAAAAAAAATTTGCAAACTCAGCGTTGTCAGATGAATTTTCGATATTTCGTTCGAGTATCGGACGCGGAACGTCCTATCTCTTTGTGAGAGGGATGGAACCGCTATATTCGGCTTTTCATGAGTATTCATAGAACCGTGGTATAATTACGAGTCAATAGCAATACATTTGAATAATAATCGAAACTCGGGAATTTGAAGCCTTTTAAACAGTTATCGATATTAACTTAGATGAAACGAAACAAGCGATATATTTATTTTGCACAATAAACGAAATAAAAGAATAACATAATACTATAATATAATACTTAAAAATTCCTTTAAATAAATGATTTCTACGTTTACTATATCACTTATTACTCTTTGACATATTCAGCAAATACTAAAAATACGTCTCTTTTATCCGCTAAATATCACAAACGCGATCGTTGTATTTTATATTTGAAAATTCCTTCGCGTTTTATAGAAATTTTTTTATAAATTTCTACTTAAAAGTTTTCTGCAAATATTCTGATAAAAATGCAGAAGTCAATTTCATTGTTAGGCCGCAATCAATTTTTATAATATTGGACTTGTCCTTTCTTTCGTTCATCACGCAAACGTTCATCTTTTTATGCATGCGGCAATTATGTAACAGAAGAATTATGTAACTGAAGAGTCACAAGACAAAACGAGATCCTACGATTCAATTGAACATCGTAATTTTATATCATGACGTTATTCGAACGTTATATATTTACGCAAAAATAAAAAAGACCATGTCATTCATATCATAAGGATATGTCTTATAAATTAGATATCCTTTAGTTATTTAAGTTTTTGGAAGTGCGTTAAAAGCACATATAGATAAAACAATGGATGCAAAAACTTACCTTTAGGCGAAGATCACTGACGGTCCAAACGCGGCTCGCATAATCGTTGGATGCTCCAAGAATAAGAGTGCCTGTTGAATCAAAGTCCACCGACATCACACCGGCATTACTGCCAACGAGGATGCCCTTGTTTTCCGATGTATCTGCAACAGAATATTCACCGATGTCACCATACTGCTACATAACGATGTTCGAATTTAATTCTTCGCATTTACGTGCCCACATCAATTACTTTGTTCCCATTGCACGACCGTTTCATTCTATATCTGCCTCTCTTTCTCCTCTTGGTCTATACCGCGCGTTAGTCTCTGAATATGACTAATTAAATTTATGCCCTGACGGCTTAATTGGCAGCGAGCAAACCGCGCTGCAATCCAAAGGGAGCAAGTTATAAGCATCTCAAAGCAGGCAGAGAAAGAGAGAGAGAGAGAGAGAGAGAGAGAGCGCGCGCGCGCGCGCGCGCGCGTGTGTGTGTGTGTGTGTGTGTGTGAGAGAGAGAGAAAATGTAAAGATAGAAGCAGAGGAGAGCAATGAAGAAGCGCGCAGAACAAAGCCGAGAAATGGAGAATGCGTGTAGATCTAGAATAACAGACCTCGAGCTAAGCGGATATAACCCTTACAATAAGGACGAATGTTTCATCTAATTTGTAAGAGGAGACGGAGAGAGAGGATTACATTCGAGAGCGTTATAGCATGTATCGCAGCTACGTTACAATACAATGAAACGATTTCGAAGTGATGGGGCAGCTTTTACTATACGTCGCAAAGGTGAACTATAATGACGCGCAAAGTAACCTGTTGATTCGTTAATATACTTCATTAAGTGGATCGCGGAGAATTTCTCAAGAAAAAGTGATATCGCGGCCGTCCGTGAAACGGAGACGCGGCGAGATGCCGACGGAAATTAGGTTCCAAATGGAACATTGGAAGAGCAAAAAAAGTCTTTTACCTTTGCTCAATAAATAAATAGCATCATCCTCAAATAATATCATCCTCTTGCTTCAAAAGAAATATAACTCAAAGATTATGTTTCTCAGAAAAGGAAAAACTAATTTAATAAAAAATTTGACTAATCAAATAATGTCTGTAGAAAGAATATATTCTTAAAATGATCAAATATCATTTTTAATGTTTCACAACCCTTAAAAACCATCCTTTTTTTAGTTATATTGATTTTTAAAAACTCTTTTCAAATTGATAATCTTGACAATTTTTATAAAATTAATTAATAATAGAGTAATGTTAACTTCATTTATTTATTCATTCATAATAACTAAAAAATCAGATTTTTTTAGCTGTATCACTTTTGAGTAAAGGAACAATATGTAATGTATATTAATACCTTTGTCCGTCAGATATGTCAAACGTATATATCACATAAATCCATCAGAGAAAAGATCATGAGAATTAAATTACATATCAGTCTTTCAGAAATCACTTTCGTCGTTATTCGAAATAGTCGAGTTTATAAGCACAAACCTTAATTCAAACGGAACTTTAATGGATATATTACATGTACCGAATGTTAATAAACGACAAAACTGTGACGAGAACCTGCATAATGCAGATGAACGAGTTTGCTTTGAAAAGCAAATCTAAGGAGCTCTGTACAATCAAAGGAATAAGGAACAAAGAATAGAGAATGAGATTCGATTAAGTATTTTAAATAAAGTAAAAATTACGAAAGTAAATTCAATAGATAATTAATCAATAAAATTATAAATATTCTAGAAAATTCGCTTTTATAATTTTCACTTCGTTCAAAATACACAATCGATCCCCTGTTCTTTATTCTGTTTTCTCTTCTTTTTATTATGCTCTATCACTTAAAGCCCGAATCACGCTACGCATTGGAGATTGAGGATTGCGAATTACAGATTAGAATTCTATCAGTCAAATAATTTTAATTTTGAACTTTTTTTGATTAGCTGAATTTTAAAGCTCATTCTACAATTGTATAATCATTAAAAATGATTAAGATTGTAAGAATTGATCAATTACAGTCAAATATGAGGATATTCGATTGTGAGTGGCCAATTCTTACAGCTACAATCAGCCACTATCAGATTAGGATTGAAATTAAGACTGAAATTTAACCAATCAGAAGAAAAAAACCTAATCTCAAGTTTAGTGAATTTTGCTTTGAGTGGTTAAATTTCAATTCAATTTTAATCTCTAGTCTGATTACGGCTTTACAATTGTAGACTGGGCTTTATCTTCAATTCGCAATCCTCAATCTCCAATAAAGAGTGACACGAATTTAAGTTATTTTGCCAATCG
>Ga0157363_1006869_pt1 | contig 10743 bp, 5 predicted proteins | sample AttsexASBM1_FD_111477 | JGI IMG/M metagenome (GOLD analysis project Ga0157363, IMG submission 111477) | Fungus gardens microbial communities from leaf cutter ant in Ribeirão Preto, State of São Paulo, Brazil - Atta sexdens ASBM1 | ecosystem: Host-associated > Fungi > Mycelium > Unclassified ...
CTTTATCTTTCTGCTTTCTTCCTTAATAATGCGTTTGCATTTATGAAGAAATGTCGGAAGCGCGAAACCAGCGTGTGTAAACTGTAGTAAATAAGGCGTTGTGCGATTTATATTCTCTCTCTCCCTCTCTCTCTCTCTCTCTCTCTCTCTCTCTCTTTCTCTCTCATATGACAATTACATAGAACGATACATCGTGCGTCCGTCCGCGTCATAAATTCGCGGTTGGTTTCATCGAACTAACGGCAGATGCAGTATCTCTATCGAGATATCTGCGTGACTCTCGCAACAGTGAAGAGACAGCAACGGCAATAGCAACAGCAACATGCACCTGTGTGCTTGTACTGTCCCTTTTTTCTCCTATTTGTCATCATTACTCATCGACAATATCGTAAGAGATTTTGTGATAAGTGGCTCCCCCCCTTTCTTTTTCTTCTTATTTATGTCTCTCCTTATTTATTCGCTCAATGAGGCTCTCAGATTTACATAAGTACGATACTTGTACGAATGAGATTGTTTCATAGGAACCACTTTCGTCCAAGAATTTTACGTGAAAGAAAAATTTTTAAGTATTTTTATTCTTCTTTTTTTTTCCATTATATAAATTATAAGTAATTATAAGAATGGATAACCGTATAGAGATAGAAAAAGAAAGAATTATAGATTATTGAATATTATTAATATCAATTGAAAATTTGGGATTTCTTTTTTTAATAATCTTAATGTATATGGAAAAAAATTAGTCTCTGTGAAACATTTTGTTTCTCTTTCCTATTTTTTGCCCAACATTGTGATCAATTGTTTAACGAGAAATTATCTAACACGTTTCGCTGTATTAATAACGATCGGCGATCATCGCGACTATAGAAACTCGACGCAGTGAGAGCTTTGTCGAGTAAAACAATGTATGTATGTGTGCGGTATACGCATATTCAATCGGTGTGCAACCGCACACCGTTTCTCCATCTCTTGTTAACGAGGCAGAAGCCATAGGGTCGGCACGAAACGTCGAAAGAACGCCCGAGGCTGCCGCGCGTTTAGATCGGGCACTGGTGATAGAGCCGTAACGCCGAAAATTAGCGCCGTTCGAGAAACAAATACGTGAGAAGGGAGAGAAGGACAGCGGAGGTTTCGGTGAGACGCGACGAGGAAAGCTCACGCAATGTCGTCGCGTGAGAGAAGAGGAGAGATGCATGCGTTCGTATGTGTGTACACTGTGTCGACGATGAGAGGATGTATGTGCACGCTTCGCTCGTCGCATCACGTCGTCTCGTCGTTGTCGTGCTCTTGCACATCACCGTGGGTTCCTTGGGTTTCGTGGAAGCGATCTCTCTTCCACCTGCCGTATACCGCGGAAAGCGCAGTACCGAGCACGTATACTGGGTGTTCCGGAAGTGCACCTCTGTGGTTAAACCCAAAACTGGCAAACCACTTCCGCGTGCGTGAGGCAAAATGCAGCGAGAGAGAGAGAGAGAGAGAGAGAGAGAGAGAGAGAGAGAGAAAGTTGGAAAAACGGTTTTGTCGAAGTATCTAACAATTTAGCCGGATACAGGTCTGAAATAATTTTGTTGATTATCAAAATATTTCTATGCTTAAACGCTTAAATATTTTTAGATTACAATACTGCGAAAAGTTTTAATTTAGAATGTTAACATTGTTAAACTGTAATGATTGCATGTTAACTGCAATCATTGCAGTTTAAGCGTTCTATATAATTATTTTAATGATCCAAACAAAAAATTATTTTCAGATTTGTATCCAATTAAATTTTTAGATAGGTATTTCAGCAAAACCGTTCTTTCTGTGTAGATAAATTGTTTATTCTAGAGCAAGTGCTCTAAGAACATATAAAGAAAAAAAGAATAAAAACAATGAACATAATACTAAAATAATATATAAAGAAAATAAAAAAAAGATTAATATAAGAAGCAATAGTTATAATTACAAAGAGCAAAATGAAAAAGAGCAATGTGAAAATGATATAAGAAAGAAGAAAGAGAAAGATAGATAGAGAAAAGAATTAGAGGAGAGAGAAAAAGAAGCTTCGGTGATACATATATAAAAATATATTGGGTTGTCCGGAAAATTCGTGCCGATTTTGAAGGAAAATTGAAACGCAGAAGATTTAAATTTGACATATATACATTTATTAAATTATATAGGTTAGTCAGCACGGACAACCCAATATATATTTTTTTTTAAATTGAAATGATCGAAATGAAGAAACAAAATACATGTCACGTATTTCTGCACACATAATTAATATATGAATAATTAATATTTATATAACATGCAATTAATTAAACGTATTTGCATATGCTAATTTTAGTTAAATTATGTGAGACACATAGATTTAAAGTAACAATTAATCTGATAGGATTATACAAAGAATAAAAAGAATGAGTCTATCCAATTGATCGTTAATTGCGACCATCATGATCATCACAATCATTGTATGTGGAGAGAATAAGGCATAAATTATATATCGATTAAAAAGATTAGCATCTCGCAACTTATTAGTGATGATATCCGCGATATAGGTTCGCGCACTGTGGATCGATCAAGAGCCTCGAAAATGAAAGTATACCATATGCCGTATGGGAAATAAACTGACGCGGTGCACTTGGGAAAGAGAGAGAAAGAGAGGAAGATTGCTATGTGTAAAGCCCTTTGAACATTGTAACGAAGAATTACAAACGAGGAAGGAACGCCGGATGATCGAATGTCGGACGGAGCAGGTGCCTCAACAAAGTTACCCGTTTTACGTCGCACTTTATTTTGTATTCTATTCCATTTCATTGCGCGATACCTCCGCAAATCAATCATAATCTGATATTGCCACGGTCGCTATTATCGTTTTCCTCATGTAATTGTGTCGTCGTACCCCCTACATATTTAATAGCAATAATCGCAGAACATAAGCGTAGCGCCGTATACATATGTACATAAATGAATAAACGAACACCGTTGACTTCTCATTTCACGCCACCTTAATATTTTAACATGAATTTCGATATCGAGATTATTACATCACATTTTAATTTGTTCTGGCAAAACTTAAGAACAATAGGATTACGTATAATATTACGTTAAAATATTACGTTTATGTATAAATTACGTTTATACTGCTCTCTGGGAAATTTACATGAATTTCATAGCACCGAAAAATTACATGATTTCTATTTATCGTGGGTCTGCTCGATCTCGAAATAAAAGTAGAAAAGAATGCTATCATCGACCGAATCTTTTTAATCTGATATCTTTTTAATTTTCTTGAATACAATTTATCGTGCACACGATCACTTCTTTTATGATGTAATTTTTAATATTATTACCGACATAGACATTGACGCGACGTCGACAATAATCAAACGCGATCTAGCACTTAATTTCTCATTCTTCCCAACAGCAACATACCACATGATAATGAGGATACGGATCGTATCCAATAAATACTTCTGATGACTTGGTCGCTGCCAATAAGGCTTCGGTCTTCAGACTTCAAAAGTCCTCTCCTGTAATCTACTGGGAGGAGGCTCACCATTAAAGTCAAACAGTCTTTTCGACTTCCTAAGGAATATTATACCTTTTATTCTAAAGAAAGCTATCTCTCTGGTTGAGCATTCAAAATAAACAATACTATGAAAAAAAATCTTCAATTGATTTCATCATTCATTTTTTGTTGTTCAAGTGAGTTTAAGGTATTACATAAAAAATTTAAGATATTACATTTAAAACAATGATACAAATATATAAAACATATTATGTCAATAAATTTTATTTTACTTTCGTATTTAATATACGTAAATATATAAAATATACAAAACCGTTTAAAAAATGGATAACAGAGATAGAGAGAGCTATAAAAAGATCGTATGAAGGAACACATGCTTATACTTTGGGTTGCTTTGACCTACTACAACGATGGTCTTGATCGGCAGTGTGTCCCCAAATTTGGATCAGGGAAATGTGGTAGTCGTATGTCACTCGGGACAAACGGACAGCTGCTTTCGATCGGTGGCAAATATCTTATCGGACCGTTTCGTGTGACGATATATCATCGTTAAATGTGGAGAAAAGAAGGAACTGCGGTGAAAACGAAATCTCTCAAAGGCGCATTTATCAGACGATTTACAACTTTCAGCAATTTCTTGCGGTGACAACGACCGGTTCGTAATTTGTTTACCCGTATTGTCACTCATTAGCAGATATATCAGCTAAGAATTATGTACAACGGAAAAGAAGGTCGCGTTGTGTCACGAGAAATCGACATCGCGTCGCTTCTATGATATATGAGACAACCGGATGAATCTTAACCACACACTGCGTGTGATTTCAAAGTAATAACATATAGATACGCCCGATTTTTTAAAGATTCTCGTTTGTAGTCGTTAAATAATGTAGTGCCGTTCGCATCCCAGTATTTTGGATATCTGCGTCCAGATTCCGTATCATATATTTTTTATTGCTTTTATGTATTTTCGCAGCAATTAACTTCAGGTATGAATATAATGTCTGTTAGAAGATGGTTGTTTATATACGTCTCTGACTGATTTTTTAATCAATTCAAAACACAGATCAATAACGCATCGTATCATTGATTAATTTGATCTTGTGAATTAATTAAAGATAATGACGCTCACGCAAAACGTTTAGGAAATTTGTAGCGTGTCATTTTTGTTTTTTAATTGCTCTAAGTTAAATACCGCCGGATTGTAAGTTGTTCTTTGAATTATATAAGACAGCATAACTTCTATTATAATTTTGTACCCTGCTATTGATTTAGTGCCGTTGTAAAGACGGGCCGGACGTGATATAACGAAATAACGTATTTTCGCGAGGCGAAAATAAAGTATCTTAGCGTTATACAATCGAGCGATCACATAGTCGTCGAATAGATATTAGCGTTCCGTAGCATTTGTTTAGCGATGCAACGCTGACAGCACTTACGTTCATCGCAGGATTCTCATGTCTCCTCCCGCGGGATATTTTGGCTCACATAGCGCGGATAATCCGGCTTAATGTCCTCCTTGACGTGAATGAGAACGGTGCTCGTTTATCGCGAGCGAATGCGCCGAGATCTTGTCCTATCCTCGTTCGCGCCGGGAATTCGACGGAGAATGTCTCAACGGACAGTAGGCAGATGCTACCAAAAATCCCAGTGATGTCGCGAAACGAACAACCGGCCCTTTTTGGTAATCGTCTTCAATCGATATTCGGTAGTTGTTATTCGCGATCTTTTTTTCTAATAATTGATTAATTTCATTTTTGTCTCTGTGTATTTATGATAAATTTGAAACACTTATGAAATAATTTTTCTCCATTATTTGACATTCTGATTTTATTGTTTAAAGACTTTTACAGTCAATATTTATTTTTTATTCGTTTACTTATTGAAAAAGTGATTTATTATACATTCGATCGCATACAGCACATCCTTACTTTTTAATTGAAGCAAAGAATCAGGAGAATTAGAAATTTTTGTTTGCTGTTATTAATGACTATTTATTGCTGAACTTATAGAGCTTAAACGAGACTCCTTGTATACTGTTGTCTTTAAATATATACATCATAATGTCTTGAGATCTGTTAATATATTTTTTAAAAGCTTGATGAGCTCTTAGCATCTAATCGTGATAATAAAATTTTTTGTTGCAAAAAGTTCAGCATTGAAGCGTACCAATAAGTTTGAAGGTATAATAATAGTTCTTAAATATCTTCATAAAATTCTATAATTTCGGTGCGATGGAACTTGGAATCATATTACAAAGAAAGTAATAGTATGTTGTACACTTTTGTGATAGACATAAGTATTTTATTGATATTATGTGCTAGATGTAAATATATTATAATAAATATATAATGATATGAACGTGTAACATTTTAATCTTACGTCTACAATCATTATTATTGAATTGTATTATAATTTTTATTAAGAAAATTTTGAAATCATGATAACGATACGAGTATGATGTATCTTATACATTTAAACGTGTAGTATATAATGTTATATTTTTGGAAAACTTACATTGAAAAGACACATATATGAAAGCATTACACACTTGGATTTAAAGTGTACATATAATGATAATACTAATTAATCAAAGTGCATGTATTATTTTTTAGATTTTTCAAAGAAGAATTTATGATATAAAAAAATATACAGCATTATATACTGCATTAATTTTTTTATACATGATTGGCGCGTGCAGGACGATAGATATATAGGCACAACTCCGATGTAATCCCTCGTATGGAATCCCGATGCGCGGCGGCTTTTCTCAAGAAAAACATGTCGCACGTAATTTTCATTGTAGAATCGGCGAGCTACATGTCCGGATTCCGTTGAAAAACGTGAATCCGAGCGACGATTTTCCAGATTTTCTTTCGAGCGACGCCGGTCATGAGTCTCCTCTTCGTCGGGCGAATATAATTCCTCCATGCGCACTTCGGCCGAACGCATCTTGATCGTCGTCGGTCTAACCTGGGGAACGAGGTCCCCGGTCCGGTTTTTACTCCAGGGAACGTGCGCCTCGAAAGCCAACGGCGCGGCACGTCCGCTGTCTGACAGCGGCTGGGATTGACTCATGCACGTTTCTATTCCGACCTTTCAGGATTTACTAGATGTCGCCGACGTGACTCGCGGCCGCGTGACGTTCCTTGTGCGAGTGCACGCGTTTCATCCCTTTCGAGCTTGTTTCAGGAGCGAGGACTTCCGAGCCGAAATCGCTTCTCGCGAGAGACGAGAATTCGTTTTTCGCGAATTCTAGAATAAATGTGTTCTAAATTAAAATTTAATGTTTTTATATATGTCGGAAATATATCGCACATTATTTTTGTGCTTTGCAGAAATAAATGATAAATTATTTATTTTCGGATCACGTGTACAGATACATATTATATTTCTGTTAATTATATTATGATGTAAGAAAATAGGTGTATAACATTGTGCATATTAGTTATGGTAACATATTGGAACACCCAATTAAATTTGGATCTAAACTCTCTTATTATTCACGGGAATGTTATATTCGTCTTATTACATAAATTATCCTAGGATAACACATAAACGCGATATGAGTCTAACGATAATAAGATAAAGCGCGATAACTGCATGATATTTAATTTAAGTAAAAATAAGTTAGCTCGTTTAATCGAGCAAGCGATCTAATCGAAGTGTACGTGTTGATCGGGGGTCTAGGCAAATGTTTCCTCAGATGAAGTTTCGAGTTTCCGGTCTGGATGCCAAGGCCAAGTACATCCTTCTACTGGACATTGTCGCCGCCGATGACTACAGATACAAGTTCCACAACAGGTAGAGGTTTTGTGTGGTGTAGGAAAAATAAAGGTGGACTCATAAAAATGTAAATGTCGCGGATAACTCGTGTTAACGATCTCGAGCATTTTCTAAACCATGATTTCTTAACATGTACGACACCTTTGTGTTGTTCTTGATATCTGTATTTTTTTTTGTCTTTTTTACTTTTAATATTCGAAAATCTTCTTAAACACAAATAGATTTGTAGAATTAATATTTTCTCACTGTTGTCGAGATCGTTAAAATTAGTTATCCGATTAACATCGCCGTATCCGAAGACGTTGATTTTAAACACGGCTCTCCGTTTTCACGGAGAACGTTAAACTTAACAGTGAACGGCAAAACTAATGTACGGTGTGTCTTTTTGCGATTGCAAAATTGTTCGCAGACGCATGTTTCCCGCGTATAAAGTGAGGGTGTTCGGATTAGACAAGCAGGCTAGCTACATACTTCTAATGGACATCGTGGCATCGGACGAATGCCGATATAAATTTCACAACAGGTGACACTTTGATCCTGCGCGATCGTAGCGATTCTGGATCATTCTTTTTAATTACGAATTAAAACTCTTACATATATTAATAGTCGGAAAACTTTTGGGAAGGTACATTTAATTAAAAACGTTTCTTTGGCATAAATAAAAAGTAAGTAATTAAAATAAAAAGTATTGTAGATAATTTTCGGAATTATTTTGAAATAATGATCCTGAATTGGTTCCAATCGCGAATAATACTATCTGTACCAGGAAATCCTCTCCTGAAATATAAGTGTGGAGCGTGCGCTGCGAACAATTCCTCATACTCGTCGAAGATAATTTAATTATTTGTAATCCTGTGCAATCTTTTCGCGATCTTAAATATATCCAATCCGCCATGCGTAACAAATCCACGTTGAATTTCTGCATTTTTTATGTGAAAAATCAATTATAGATAATACACATTGAAAATTTATTTTTAAATGTTTAACTAGTAAATATCTATTTTTTTTATATTCTTGTGAACGAAGCAATATTTATAAAAAAAAAAAAATAATGAATGTTTGATTCTCTCGCAGAAGTGCCACATAAGGGACGGTCCCATGGGAAATTATTTCGACTTGTATGGGAATCGCAAGCCTTCACATTAGTTAACCGAGATGCTTCGTGAATTTCATTTCTCTGTAATTTCTCAAAAATTTCCGTGCATATATACATTCCAATAAAATTTTAAAGATACATTCAAATAAATATTATAATTCTCTAAAAATTTTATTAAACAGCCGCGCGTTAATCATCATTATCATATTTATCGTGACTTGTGATTTAAAAATAACTTTCGCATCTTTGCTCGTTTTCGTTTAAAGTTTCTCTCGAATTTGACCCAGCGCAAATATTTGCTTAGCTACAAAAGTGAACAACTGTGTATTTCTTTCACGTACTTTCGCGCACTTTTCGACGACGGCACGGCACCGGAAACTTTTTCGCAACAGACATTGACTTGTTCCGACAGAGGGACTCGATTAGCGTTCTCCATCTTGAGAAAACTCTTACGAGGCATCTCGGTTACCGATGTTCGGACGATCGAAACGCAGATCACAATGAACGATTACATCACGTCGGCGACCGCAGCCACTTTGGAACTCGTCGGACGAGTTCTTCGATCCTTTGCGCTCGCATTTGACCCACCTGCGACGACGGGAAAGAATACGAACGGCGGACACGCCTCTCTTAAAAGACAACAATCGTGTCTGGTTGATGCTCGCGGCGAGTCGAAGCTACTCGAGCTAAGGAGGAACACTAAATAATTTGAACCTTCTTTCGGCTCGTTCTAATAAATCATCGGTTTTGTCGTCTAAGTTGAGAGATGCTTAAGCAAGTTACCACTGTCCTACGAGAAAATTATTGGAATCTCTGCTCGATTATCAAAAACACGATTAGCACGATGGTTCTTGCTTATATTATAGATTCGATATAATCGAATCTAGTTAGATATATCGAATAAAAAAACCAACCAATGAATTATAATGTAGTTTAAATAATTCGTTTCGGCATGGTGGACGTAAATTAAAAATATTCCCCATAGACTGTTTCGCTTGAGATGTAAGAACTAAATCAACGAGATAGAAATTGATGTTGAAATAAATTATAATCTATCGGACATTTTTTTATGGTCTGCATTTCGATCCGAGCGATTTGTCCTAAATAACGATGAAGAGCATTTCTCGATATCTTCATCGTTGTTGAGGCATGTTACGTGGCGAATTGTTTCCGGTAAGTTTCTAATACATTCTTACGCATGTTACGAGCAGTAGGTGGATGGTAGCGGGTAAAGCAGATCCGGAAATGCCGAAGAGGATGTACATACATCCGGACTCGCCCAGCAGCGGCGAACAGTGGATGCAGAAGGTCGTGAGCTTCCACAAACTCAAGCTCACCAACAACATCAGCGACAAGCACGGCTTTGTAAGTACTGTACGTAACGCCAACCAAACAATTACTTACTTACTAGCTACTCTAAGCTTATTCCTTTAGTTTGCAATTAATCGCTAACTTGAACCTGCCTGAAACGTGTGCGACAGGCCGATTCAAAATTGCGAAACGGCCGCAATTGTGCATGTGATACTTTTCGCGATAAATTTTTCACAACGATGACGATCGAAACACAAATATTAATTTTCGATCTATTTAATTCTATATCAAGTCCAGAAAGAAGTATCTATCAAAATGTGACATCTTTATATTGATAAAGAGAGCTGATGCTTCGCTTAATTAATCCAATTTTAAGGTATACCAACTTTTATGTTCGTATAATAATCCTCGCGTTAATCGCATATACATGAGTGAAGAGGCCGAAATTCGCGAAATCGATCGAAAAACCGGAAACAGAGCAGTCGTGTTCCTTCACAACGGCTCTGACGGACCCCGTCAAGCGCGCGCGATCGGATTTCTGCGCGGATACCTAACCGCAGTGTAATCCTGAGATTAAGTTATCGCGATGGATTTCGCCGTCAAGTAGTTTCACTCTTTCCCCTCGCGCTTCTCGTTCGCTTCGCGCTCCTCTTATTCGTCTTCTTCCTCTCTATTAGCCTCGGCCGCCTGTCCCCTTAGTTCTCTCCCACCCCCCCCCTCCCCTTCGTTCTCGTCTTTTCTTTCTTTTCGACGCGAGGTGCGCGGAAGCCAGCATTAACTAAAGACGAAGCCTGTCCCCTTTCTGCGGCTATGGTGGTTCTGTCTCTTTCCCTATATACCTCGTCCTTTTTTTGCGAATCCTTTTTGCGGCAGTCCGTCGGCGTCCTTTGAAGGATCTTGCATCGCTGGCTCGTGAAATCTAGTCCTCCTTACCCAGAGCCCGCCCGATGTCAATGGCTGGCTGTCGTGCAGTGCGTGGCAGATCGACCTTTGTTAAAACCACTCCTCTGTCTCCTCTTCTCTCTCTCTCTCTCTCTCTCTC
>Ga0157363_1006870_pt1 | contig 10741 bp, 4 predicted proteins | sample AttsexASBM1_FD_111477 | JGI IMG/M metagenome (GOLD analysis project Ga0157363, IMG submission 111477) | Fungus gardens microbial communities from leaf cutter ant in Ribeirão Preto, State of São Paulo, Brazil - Atta sexdens ASBM1 | ecosystem: Host-associated > Fungi > Mycelium > Unclassified ...
AATATTGTTTACTCTTCCGTCAATACATGGGTACCTATTTCGAATTTTAAATAAAAATGTTATATGTGAAAATAAAATAACCATAAACAAGCAAGAAAATTTAAATCAGATAATGATATTTTTGACAATTTTGTTCACCAATGATAATAACGGCACATGAATAAAATTTTTATACACGAATAAAAATATAATTTATTTTTTTATAGATTTATGACACCTAAAAAAAAAAATCTATCTTTCGAACATAAACAAATTTGCATAGATTTTATCTCATTTTCACATTTTACATTTTTTACAAGAACTTTATAATGGTAAAAATGGTAAAAAATGGTAAAAAAACGAAAAGGTAAAAAGTTGTGCATTAACATAAGATAATTAACAAAGCATGTGCAAATGTCAAATGTGAAAAAAAAGTGCGACAATTTAATTCATGCGGATTCAGAAAAAAAATTCATTTTTAATTTAAATTGTCCGAAGAAGATACGCGGTTAAAAGGATACTCTTGGTACACGTACATCTAACACTAGCGGAATATTCACAAGATCAGGTAGAAAATCCTCGCCAGGAGGAGGTAGATTACGATAGAGAAAGACTGAGCGAGAAAATTGGAATCGTTCTAGGAATTCGAAGTCGAAGAGTATCGAGTCTCTCGCGCCAAACTGATTGTACAGAAAATATGACACGCGTGTACGTGTTACGGGTGAGAAGCCGGGGTCTGACCGCGCTGAAAATGGAGCCCGCATGAGAGATGTGGAGAATGAGAGGGAAAGAGAAAGAGGGCCGGGAAGAAGAAGGAGAAGAAAAAGAATGCGCCGGTCGAGCAACTCTTGCGCGACAGTCCGGAGTGTAGGCACGTTATATGCGTATATGAGCGTGCAGGCGCGTAGAACACGTTCCGCAAAGGGAAAAGAAAGGAGAATAAGGGTGTGAAGGGGTAACGGGAGGCTGCGGATGCGGATCCGCGGCCGCGCGCTGCTTATCAGAAAAATTTCTGGCGCGCGAGGCGTCATTTTTTTCACGCGCATCCGTTCATCGCTTTTGTGCGGGAAGTTAAATTCATTGTTTATTATCGTATCGTGAATTTTGACACGTCGCAAGTTGTCGCAACGCTCACTTTGTGTAATAATAAGTGCTCCTCCTTTTGAAGTTCTCAAACAGTTTTGTCGCATAAAAATTCGAATTGCTTCCAATATTATTCGAAACCGGAAATTGTTTAATGTCTTAAAAAATTGCAAAAGATATTTTACATTTCTTGAAACTCTTAAACGGTTTAAATGTTTAAGAAAAATCTTTCCTTCGAAATGCTTAAATATGTATAAAACGTCTAAAATATAAATTTGTTGCTTATCTGAGATTTTTTAAAAATAAAATTACTGTCTGTATAAAATAGAAGACACTGAAATAATAATGTAATTTTCAAAAAACTTAAAAATAATATACGTTTCGAAAGAGAATTTATACGTTTCGAGATTTTCTCCATATATTTGAAGTAGTTAGATGTATCTCGAGTTTGTCCCTAATCTTTTGCGATAAATTCAAGATATATCAGCTCGTAGAAAGCGAATCCAATTGCAATGTTTCACTATTTCAACAGTAAGGCGCTAAAACATCGTAGTATTCACATCAATAGAATTTACATATATATATATATATATAATATATAATATATAAAACATTAAAGGTTCTGAAAGTCCGGAAGTACAAACAATAAATTAGTAAGAAACAACAATTTTTGTTATTTTTGTTTCATCATTGAATATTTATCGCTAGAAACATTCTTGTTTCCCACATTTATTTGTTCAAAGTATAAAACATGTAAAAAAAAATTATTAATATCCTTCGACCTTGCGTACGAAACCGTGTTTAATTATAACCGTGCAAAATATACCTAAATCCAGAGGGATTTGCATTTTTTAGCATGTTTTTTTCGCATTCGATACTATTTGGAATGTCAATAGGATAGAGAGATTTTACCAGCACGGTAGAATAGATATATCCGAGAACGTATCGCTTCATAGTCCGATGACATCATCGGGCGTCTCTTTTGCAATGTAGTGATCAATCGGAAAGGATCGCCACGATCGGAGAAATTCGCTTATTCGCACGCGTTTATCCGCATATTTCAATCTCAGTAACCATGAACGCACGCTAAATTATCCCTTGTTTATTATCGTATTGTCGCGTCCCCCTCTTCTCCCCGTCTCGGCCATAAGTTATTTTCGCTTTTGATTTACTCCGCCGGTTGCAAAAACGAGGGTGGCTTATTTTTTTCTTTTTCTCCCGACACATAACCATTCGGCTTGCTGCGTGCGATTCTTATGTAAAAAGCCCGACGCGACGCCTGCAAAGGCCTTTCGGGCGTTTCGAAATTTCGCAACGAGTCGCGCGCCGGCGATTCGATTCGCATTTATACTTCGATTTCATTCTCGAACAACTTCGACCTTCGCGTTGTGAATAACATGAAATAAACAAGATCCGATTCTCTCAATTAGATGCGTTCGATTTGTAAAGCATAATTAGTTCGTAGGGACTCGGTGCGATTGTATTACGCTCGTGTCTTCACAGCGTTAAATTAGAATTTAATGGCTTTTTTAATCGATTAAGAGAAATAAACGGAGAAGTATTTTCGAATCTTAAGATGGTATTCATAGTCCGTTTTTTTTTAAGACCATCTCAAGTAACTTAAGATGTTAATGCAGCTCTTTGATTGACTCATGACATCTTAAGATTGTACATTCTCAAATATAAAAATCGACTATGAATACCATCCTCTCTCCCTCCTTAGTACTTAAATATTTTAGAGTGAATTTATATGCATATAAAACAAACCGTAGAATTCTTTCGGTTTTGAAATCATGAATAAAACTAGAATAATAGTATCATATCTCAAATTGACATACAATTTCATAATTTTGATGCTTATTATAAAGATATTAATCTTAGAAGGATATTAATAATTTAAAGCTAATCTAAGCATTTTAAGAATTGTAAATAATGATTTATGTATAATAATAATTTATAGCGTTTTTTAATTTAGTTTAGAGATAAATAACATCTATATAATGTTTCAATTAGTAAGTAGCTAATTTAATCTACATTCACTGCTGAAGAATGGATATACATAATTTATAGTATTATTCTTTAAAGTCAGTATATCATATATGCTTGCTTCGTAAGCATAGATAGAGTTATTATGTGCTTACACGACTAGTTAAGGATTAAAAAGATTCAAATGAAATGAATGCTGTTCTTAATCTTACAGTTGCGTGGTTATTGACGTGGTTATTGACGCAATTATTCTCACGAGATATATTTTACATCCCAATTGTATCTCAATTTTTATTGTTCTTTTTAATGATTACAATTAAATAAAAATAGCATATGTGTCTTTTAGATAAAATAAATATATAAGTTCTTCTCTTTAATTGTAAAACTATTTGTGCAACATTCATCGATGAACAAGTTTTACTCTGTGAATTTAGTAAAATTCTAAGACCGAGATGTATTATTTTACATCCCACGCGAGTAATGTGAGTTAGAGATATCTATAGAAAGCCATCTGTAGAAAGCCATCTGTTTTACAAAAAATTTTATTTTACAAGATGAACGATTCGATCGATTATAAATTTATCTTCGGATTTAACAAATTCGTTTCTTATTACAAGAACATTAATCGAGGTTTTTGTATTCGAGATAAAACTCCGTGTATAGCACATTGTTGTAAGTAAAACGATTTAATACCTTGTGCGAATACCGAAGGTCATCACTCTGACAGATACGCACCACCCTCGTAAATTTCAAAATGCAATTATAGAGCCGATTGGAAATTTCGTAACTACGCTCTTATAAATATACGTGTATATACCTGTATCTATGTATGCACATACATATACAGGCCTCCTCACAAATGATTTACTAAAGAAATTTCATCAAGGCATATTTTTGTTATACATTATCGTTACTAATAATTCAATTCATCGGATATTCATAGATACATTAAAAATAAAAATTATGTTAAAATAATAGATATATCGTTAATTTAACATTTTAAATTTAATTGCAATAATAATTCGATTTCACTACAAAGTAATCAAACTTTGATCAAACTTCGATCTGTTTCAATTTTTTTTCAAATTAACAAACAAATTTTTTTAACGTTATTTATTAATAAAAAAATTACAAGTTTTTCTATAAAAAGTAGAGTATATTTAATTTATCTCATTCTGTCGATTTATTATAAATAACAGCTGTATTTATATTAATTCGAGGCACACTTAAAGCGTATTTAAGTAATCCAAATTTAATCGTATAAACAAATTAAGATAAATTTTCTACAAAAATCAAAGCCGGATTTGGCTCAATAAATCAGGCCGCTACCGACGTACGCCTTCCTTGGGACACTCTGTATATCGACTTACACGTACGTTTCTCGCGCTCAGCCGAAGGCTGTGGGCTGTACGATAATACACAGCATTCCTCGATTTTCTGCGTCTCCAATAACGTGGGTAGCCAGTCTGATATTTATAACTGCGTCCCGGCACGCGTCCTGATCCTGCTTGCGAGAAGTCCGTGCGATTCTCTCTCGCATCTCGGTCGATTCTCGAAAGAGAAGTCTTCGAGTAAATAACTTACTTTTAAATGCTTCCAAATAGTTCGTAGCGATGCTCACATATTTCGTTGAAATTTACATCCCACATTATATTCTGTACAGAATATTTTTAGTCTCTATTAAGATAAAAAAATATTAAACATGTAAACATATAGATGCGTGTGGTATTTAAATCGAACTTTTTTAAAAGACACAACGTCATCATATGTAGAAATACGTATCTATATATATATTATAATTCCAAGACATCTCAGTGTGTCTCATCAAGAAAAAATGCGCGACGGCGATTTTATCGAGAGTAGTCGAGGGAGATGGCGAGAGTCGCGGATAGTTGCATTTTATCGCGAGCCACGGCAATAAGAACCCTTCGGTACCTATAAAGAGCGCGTGGATTAAATAAAAAGAGATGGTGAAAGAAAAAAAAAGAGGAAACCCTAACGCGCATCCGCATGCTTCGAAACGCTTACCTCGGCACGGTGAAGAGCGACGTACAAGCATTTACCACATTTTATGCATACAGCCGGCTTGTATACGCCTGACTCGCGCGAGAAGCTCCGCGCGATGTACGGCTCGTCGCGAATCGCGCATCACCGATTTATCATCCGAGACGAATTTTTACCGTATATGCGCTTGTCGCGCGCTAATTTCCGATCCTTCCGCGTTCCGTTCTACCTTACTTGTAGAAATTATCGCCAAAATCGTTCCGCTGATTAGAATCGCGTGGAATTTGCAAAGCAACACTCGGAAAGTCGCTGAGACTAAATAGCTGCCATACTGAATAAAGAGAGAATGGAATAAATTAAACTCTGAGCACAGAAGAGTCATTATTTTTATTAGCGTATACTACAAGAGAAATGTACTACTGCATACATAAACTTAATTGTAATACATATTTATATAAAGAAGAACTAACATTCGACTGGTTGCGTAAACTAATATATGTTTTCAAAATAATGACTATTCACTTTTGCCAAGGCGCTTTTAAAAATTTTAAATACACTTTCATAACTGTAACTATGTCTTCGAAGAATTCCAAATAAATTCCGTTCGTGGAAATGACCACCCATGTCGAGATCTTCTAAATGTAAATATCAACTGGCTGTCGTGCAACTAGTAAAATTTATAAGCCTTTATAAAGTTAATTTTAAGTTCACAAATATATACAGTGAGAGCAAAAAGTATTCGTACAAAGAAATTTTTAATAAAAAAAGTCTTATTTGTAGAAAATAAACATTAGCAATTTTATGCAATGAATATATTTTGTTCTAACATAAACAAATCAGCTTCGCATGTATTTCTGATATTAGAAGCTAAATTTCTCGATTGTACGAATATTTTTTGAGCATTCAAACAATGGAATTTTCGCTTATTTTTCAGATGATATGTTTTCTATAATTTATACACATCTTTTTAGTATATATAATTTTAAGAAACATACAGTCTATGAATAAATTGTCAATTATGCAGCAAGAAATGATCATCAATTAAACGAAGAATCGATGTCAAAATTGATATCGAAATCATCGTATCAACATCGATTCGACATCAATTCGATGACTTATTTTTCGCTGGATAATATTTAATTTTTTAAAATAAAGTTTTTTAAACAAATATTTTCTCTGTACGATAAAATACTTTTTGTACTCACTGTATACCTATTTTTTTCATGTATGTTAATAAAAATATTAAGTTTCTTTCAAGTAATGTTTAATTCATTTTATTCTATCTTCGTTATCAAATATTCGTTATTTAATATTCATTATAAAATAACAGCCATTTATGTTGTAGAACATTTAAATTGATATTAATAACCGTTTAAAACTGATATTAAAATATATCAGAATTTTTATAACATGGCTCTCATACTTGAGTTTTCTACATAATTATTTTAACGTTCCTTCCGATGTATTGTCCGACAATTATCACAGATTTCAAATTCACAATTTGTACGCAACACGTAAATACTATATTTAATAACATTCTTTCTCTTCCAGTCAATCGAATTTCAAGATCGACTGTCTCCCAACAACATAAATACCCGTCCCCTCTCACTTCCGCTTTCTCATTTATCACCAGCAGGCGAGAATATTCACGTCGCACGCGCCTCCGCTTCATTCCGCCGTCGATTTCGAGATATGTTACTCGGCCGCAGCAGCGAACCACACACACACACACACACACACACACACACACACACGCATCTCGCCGCGAATTTATTTATAGTCTCCGTTGAGCTATGTATGATTCATGCACCACCGTCTGCGATACGCGACTGCTGTACGCATTCTCTAACCCTCTGTGGTGGCGAGTTCCCGACGTACTCTGCGTGTCCCGACTCGCGAATTTTACCGGCACGTTATCCTGCGAATTCCATCATTGCAAATTCCCGGATATTGCCAAGAATATTCACGAATTTATCTCGGAAAACATCAAGAAAATTCTATACTGTGAGAAACATTAAAAAAAAAAGAAACATACGTATTAATGACATTCCACACTGATGATTGAGTAAATTATTATATAATTTCTAAATTATATATTCAAAGTAAAAATAAAAAGACAATGATTTTAAATGAAAGGTAGATGAGAATTGTTGAGCAAATTTCTTTTATACATGTCTTTACCTTCAAAAAACTTCAAATCATGTAATAATTAACATTCGCGAAAATAATATATAGAATTAGACATTATATGTGCAATTACATACAACTAGATATAAAATTTTTCTTCTCCTAAGTTAAATGAACCTCACGGTATAATTTAGTAAAATTATATATATATATATATATATACAAAATTAGACACATTACGTTTATAATTGTACGCATGAACTATAAGTGAAATATTTTTCTTCTCTTAATTAAACAACTTTGTGTAATAGAACGGATATATTTCATGCTTCAAAGCACGTGCTTACTGGCACATTCTGCATGTGCGATTAAAAAGTTAGAAGTTTCCTTATCTATAATGTTTATGATTTCATAAATGACCTTGAACGCGTGATTTCTGTTTACGTTGTTATCTGATTTTCATTCCTCTTATATAAATGACTCTCATTTAGATCATGCAAAAACGCGCTACATTAGATTTATTCGCTTTGCTTGAAATTTTCAAAAATGTTTGAACATTTAAACACAATAATAGATATATATTTGGGCGTTGAAGAAAAAAAATACGAAGAAGCTGAGCGCAAAAAGTATAAGCAACGCGAATAGATCTATTTTCTTTGCTTCTAAATTCGAGCGTTTTTGCGAAACACGAATTCTTTACGATCACAACGTGAATCAAATTCTTGAAAGGAATATAAATTTTAAGTAGTTTATAATATTTTGAAAATTCTTATCACTTGAATACTTATATCTAACTTTAGGATATCAAAATTCAAGATTTAATTTTTATCCTGCTAAAAATTAAAGACAGAAAATGTATAGAAGATGCATTTCATCGTAAACTATTTTTAATTGTAATATTATTTACTATTCGATTCGAAAATATTTTATTCCTTGGCGCAAGAAGTCGACCTTGCTATTTGCACCAAAAATGATAATTTTATGCGAGGCGGAACGAAAATGTTCATAATTCCATTAATCAACGAAATTTCCGCCAATAATTTTCTCAAGCGACTCCCCGCAGATCGTAATTTAGATCCTTGGTAAGAATAGTCCCGTAAATTTCATGACTTCGCTTTTCCCGCGTTGGTGGTATGGGTGTCCTATATTATTACCGTTACGTATCAGTAATACATTTTCGCCGTGAGGCTGAGCCAAATGAGGATCGTTCGTCGCAACAGTGGGACGTTCCTCCTCCAATTACAACTAATCCGCAAAACGGGACCACACTATGATGACGATACGAGTTAATCGCGATAAGTTGCAATTTCGCCGCGGAGAACGGATCGCAATTACCACTTTCCATCTCGTGTCGGCGCAGTAGGTCAGATGCAAACTGGTTCTCGCCTCGGGCAGCGTAATAGAATACGAGGACAAATGTACAAAGTGTACAAAGTACTGTTCAGAGTACGGTCGATTACACTCGCGGTTTTTGCGACCATCCGGAAATTTTCGACAATTTGCGGAGGAGGACAGTAAAACCGAAGAGAACAGTATATTCGACTCCGATGAAAATTCGAAGGAACCAAATTATAAGATTCAAATATTATAAAACTTGTAATAATTAAAGAATCTCGGAGGAACAATCTAGTCTCTACTCTCAATCCTTAGGGATTTATAAAAATTCTAAAGTTAGAGTTTTACTTTCAATTTACAATTTATTATAGGATTATGGAGAATTAAGTTAAATAATTTAATCTTTTCTTAAAATCAATCGAACATCACGATAAGTATAAAATGTAACCGAAATAAACTGTGGATATTAAACTTATTGATCGAGGCATTACTCTACGGAAAACCGGAAATGATTATCCGCGTGCGGTATTCAATAACGGTAATACGTATTTCACATTTACGACACAAAAATTTGTTATGAGTAAACTATGAAAGTATCTTTACTTCGAATGATTGGCTCGTTTATTTTACGACTCTGACTGCTGAGATCATTTCTTGCCAGAAAAATAATCCTAAATGAGTGATTTGATATCTCCTTATACTTTTTCACCAACGAACTGCGTCCAGGAATTGCATTAAGAAAATTTTAGATATCTTTTTTCTATTTGCGCTCAATAATAGTTAAATTAACAATTAATAAATCAAAATTTTTAATTCTCTATTACTATATATTATATTATATTATTATAGAAGATGGATATCTTCAAAGGAACTGAATTATATAATAGCGTTTTTCTTTCGGTCATCCACGATATTTCAACAAGAATTTCCGGTTCCATGTTCGAGAAAGTTGAGATGCAAACGCAAGAAAATCGTTGCATGACGAGAATAGCATCTACGTGGAAGAGGTAAACTTAACAAAACCGAAACGTCAGTAAAGTGACATTTTTTTTTTAAATCTGCATCAAAAAAGGAGGAAGGAAAGGAAGGGATGCTCGAAGGAGACGGATGAAGAAGAGACAAAAGACAGGCGCGAGCAAGAACGAGACAAGAGGGCGGTGACGGCAGCGGCGGCGGTGGCGACGGTGACGGAGAATGCGGTGGCAAGAGACGAGATGGGAGAAGGAAGAGTAGAAGAGGCAGAGGACAGGGATGTAAATCATAATATGTAAATCCGTGTGATTTCGTTTGACTCCGGCTGGCTGGCTGGCTGGCTGGCTGACTCGGATGGCCGGCGCTTCGAACTGATGGCCACTTGGCGAGAAACTCGAAAAGGCATTCCGGGACTCGCGTCTCTTTCAGTCCTTCGTCTCTCTTTTTCTCTCTTCCACTTTCCTTCTTCTTCAAGTCTCTTCTCTTACTTTTTCCCTATCCTTTCCTTCCCTATCCTGCCTCGGGTAGATCTTGTCTTCTTCTTGGACTTCTCGCGATCTTTTTCCCCCTAATCTTCCTCTTCGTCTTTTTCTCTTCGTTCTTCGTCTTCGTGGGTCTCTCTCTCTCTCTCTCTCTCCCCTCTTTCTCTTTTCTTCGCATCTTTCTTCTCTTCGCGATTTAACAATCTACGTCGTCTGCGTTAAAAGTGGAAACTAGGAACGTTCGTAAATAATTTCATGGATACGAAGGTCGCGACATGTGCATCCTGTATTCAATGAAAATTAAAATGTATTCTCTTGAATAAACGTGCTGGACTTGACTAAGTTGTGTGACAAGTTTGAGAAATGTAATACGGATGCGCTAAGCGGGCAGTAAATCAAAGAAACGATTAACTTCGTGGACGTGTTAACTTCAATCAGGTTGTATTCTCTCATTACAACAAGGAAATCAATTCTGGATGATCATAGGCGTCTTTATATTTACTTCAAAAAGATATCAAAAATATATGATGAAATCTTTAGCAGATTTTATGTAAATCTCGTTTTTTAATTTCTTTAATATAGTTTAAGTTCTTTAATATATATATATATATATATATATATATATATATATATATATATATATATACATATATATAGTGAATGCAAAAAATATCATACAGAGAAAAATTTTTAAAAAAACTTTATTTTTAAAAAGTAAATATTATCTAGCGAGTCATCGAATTGAATCAATATCGATATGATTTCAATTTGAC
>Ga0157363_1006872_pt1 | contig 10741 bp, 10 predicted proteins | sample AttsexASBM1_FD_111477 | JGI IMG/M metagenome (GOLD analysis project Ga0157363, IMG submission 111477) | Fungus gardens microbial communities from leaf cutter ant in Ribeirão Preto, State of São Paulo, Brazil - Atta sexdens ASBM1 | ecosystem: Host-associated > Fungi > Mycelium > Unclassified ...
ATTTCTTTTTCACCGGCAGCGACATCCGCAGGGCTGTAGTTTGGTGTTTTACCGCCACGCAGAATGACATGTCCGTCGGGGTTTCCACGGGTCTGAAGTAAGCACACCTGCCCTGCCTGATTGATACCCACAAAACGGTGAGGCATTGCTGCGGCCCGTAACGCGTTAATTGCCGTACTCAGACTGCCGTCTGTACCATTTTTAAACCCGACCGGCAAAGAGAGTCCTGACGCCATTTCGCGGTGAGTCTGGGACTCGGTCGTTCTTGCACCAATGGCTGCCCAGCTGAACAAATCCCCCAGGTATTGTGGTGAATTTGGGTCCAGTGCTTCGGTCGCCAGGGGCAGCCCCATCGCTACTAATTTCACCAGCAGATCACGGGCAATATGCAGCCCCTGCTCAACATCAAATGAACCATCCATATGAGGGTCATTAATCAGTCCTTTCCAACCGACGGTGGTTCGGGGCTTTTCAAAGTAAACCCGCATTACCAGAAAGAGACTATCGCTGTATTTATCTGCCAGTTGTTTATAACGACGCGCATACTCCAGCGCGGCTTCCGGGTCATGAATGGAACATGGTCCACAAACCACCAGCAAACGGCGATCTTCACCGGAAATAATCCGTGAAATCACCTGACGGGATTCAGATATCTGCATTTCCTGCTGTTCGCTCAGTGGAAACTGAGCTTTTAACTGTTCCGGGGTAATCATTACTTGTTCATCGGCAATATGAACATTATTCAGCGTGTCTTTTTGCATGGTACTCATCCTGTAAAATTTGCAGGTCCGGTCTGTCTCTGCTTTATGAGCCACAGACTACCACAGGTAGTAAACAATTCAATCCATCATGTGTATAGTTAAGTTTACGAAAACAAGAAAAACGCCAATCAAAACCTAAACGTGTAAATATTAATATACATCAAGGTTAGCAACTGACTGAAGTTATTGGTGTTCTGCCAGACAGTCTGGCAACACTGGCATCGATATTTTTTGAAATTATTTTTGAGAAAAGAGCAGAAAGGCAGGAGAGATAAAATACCGTCGGATAGCAGAAGGATTTTAAACATATCGTAGGTGAAACCAGAGATCCCACGGCAAGCGGGATCTCTGTAAGCAGGTAAACGACGGATTATTTATTTACGCTAACATCTATCCCGGGGAAATATTGGGCTGCCAGTTTTGTCAGTGTCCCGTTCTTCTGAATCGTAGTAATCGCAGCATCCAGCTTCTGTTTCAGTGCAGTGTCGCCTTTACGCAATCCAAAACCGATCCCGGTGCCTAAAATAATATCGTCTTCCACCGGCTTACCGACAAAGCTGAAATCTTTACCTTGTGGTTTATTCAGAAAGCCATCCAGCCCTGCTGCTGACATCACCAGGGTTCCGTCAAGACGGCCCGCCACCATATCGGTGTAAACCTGGTTCTGATCCTGATAAGAGACGACATTAACCCCCTGAGTTTCCCAATGCTTTTTCGCATAAGTTTCCTGGATAGACCCCTGTAAGACACCGATGGATTTACCTTTCAGACTTTCTGCGGTCGGGCTGAGTGCCTGCCCTTTTTTAGCAATCAACATACTGGGAATCCGATAGATAGGCACTGTAAAATCGATGCTTTTAGCCCTGGCTTCGGTGATATTCATCGCCGAGTTAATGGCATCAAATTTTTTCGCCTGAAGCGCCGGTATCAGAGCATCAAAACTACTTTCAACCCACTGGCATTGCAAATGAGCTGTCTGGCAGACCGCTTTACCTAATTCAATATCAAACCCGACCAGTTGCCCCTGTGAATCACGGCTTTCAAACGGAGGATATTGTGATTCCAACCCGTAACGCAATGTATCTGCACCGAAGGCCTGTAAAGCGGTACACATGCCTAATACCATCCACAATGCTTTCATCTTTTTTTGCATATCTGGCACCCCAAATCTGGTTATTATTGTTATCCCCGGTCGGGGGATGGTTGTGGTTATGTTCAGCCATCAACAGCGATGCCTGCGTCAGTCCGGAAACGAAAAACGGCAAAGCGCTTCAGCACCCGCTTTCAGTGTTTCTTCATCTTTGGCAAAAGACAAGCGGATAAATTTATTATCTGTACCCTCGGTATAAAATGCCGATAACGGGATAGTGGCAACCCCACATTCGGTGATAAGCCGGGTGACAACCTCACTGTCAGCCTGCTGACTGAGATGTCCATATCCAGCCAGCATAAAGAATGATCCTGCGCTGGGCAGTAATTGAAACGGTGAATCCGCCAGCAGGCTGGCCAGCAGATCTCTTTTCTTCTGATAAAAGGCTGCCAGGCTGAGATAATGTTCCGGATGACGTAAGTACTCCGCAAACGCCCACTGCATTGGGGTATCGGCAGAGTACATCATAAACTGATGAATTTTAATGATTTCTTCCATAATCTCTGCCGGTGCCAGGCAATACCCGACCCGCCAGCCAGTCACATGAAAGGTCTTACCAAAAGAAGAGACAATAACACTACGTTCTGCCAGTTGTGCATCTGTCGCCATGCTGAGATGTTTTTGCCCGTCGAAAATAATATGTTCGTACACCTCATCCGACAAAATCACAATGTCTGTATTGACGGTCAGCCGGTTCAGCTGTTGTAAATCTTCAGTCGTCAGTGTTTGCGCTCCCGGATTATGCGGGCTGTTAAGAATAATCATCCGGGTTTTCGGAGTAATGGCATCAGCCACCGCTTGCCAGTCGATAGTAAACCCTGGAACGGTAAGTTTCAGCCCCACCGGGGTCGCTCCCTGTAGGCGAACAATGGGTGCATAACTGTCAAAGGCGGGCTCAAAGAAAATAACTTCATCCCCCTGATGGACCAGCGCCGAAATAGCCATAAACAGACCCTGACTGGCACTGCCGGTGACCAGAATCTCACCGGCCGGATCATATTCACGTCCATACAACTTCTGTACTTTTTCGGCAATGCCTTCACGCAACGCTGGCAGACCTGCCATCGGAGCGTACTGGTTATGACCTTCGAGCATCGCCTGGCTGACTGCGGCAATCAGCGTCGGATCACAAGGAAAATTAGGCGCCCCCTGAGAAAGATTAATCGCCTTATGCTTTGCAGAAAGATCACCAATAACACTAAAAATAGTGGTTCCCACATCCGGCAGTCTGGAACGTAAAGTAACGGCAGTTTTTACAGTCATGCGTAACCCCTGAACGTAAAACGTGAATAAATGAAATCTGGCAGAGAGCTATTCAACGGTGACAACAATAGGAGAACAAGCGAAAAGTTGTCATAATAGCCATGACTATAATGCATAGCTGAGGTATTTGTGTCGAAACGCTCCCTGCCGGTTAACGGGCTCCAGACCTTTCTGATCACGGCTCACCATCTCAACCTGACCCATGCCGCCACCGAATTGTGTATTACACAGGGAGCGGTCAGCAGACAAATTCAGGCGCTGGAGGCCTGGTTTGGATTTCCGTTATTCAACCGTCATGCACGCGGATTAACTCTGACTCCTCGTGCTGAACTGCTGTTGCCCGAACTGACCCAACTGCTGGATAAATTGCACCGGCTGACAGAACAGGTCAGGCTGTCACCGGAACAGATACGTCTGAAAGCCCCCAGCTGCGCCATGCGCTGGCTGGTGCCTTTGCTGGTCTCTTTTGAACAGCATTATCCGCATTTTCACGTGGCGCTGACGACCACGCTGGATCACCGACGGCAACTGGAGGATTTTGATGCTGCAGTGATTTATGGGGCTGCTGATTCGCCAGGGGAGATACTTTTCGACGAAGAAATTACCCCGGTGATGGCAGGACATCTGACTGCACCTGAAAGTTATCAGCAACTGCAAAATTACACGTTTTTGCATCCAACCCGCGACATGTCAGACTGGCAATTATGGCTGAATAAACAATCCGCACCACCTGAGATGATTCGCAACCAGCATTTCGAAACCATGGATTTAGCCATTAATGCGGCCGTACAAGGCTTCGGTATTACCGTGGCCGATATTCATCTTGCCGCGCCTGAAATTGCCCAGGGAAGACTGCTAGCCCCCTTTAATGAGACGGCTAAAACCGGGGCCAGTTATCGGTTATTGCACAGGAAGCCTTCGGATCCGAATGAGCCTTTACAAACATTGATCCACTGGCTCCACCGGTCGGTTAAACCGACTGCCAACGAGAAATAATCTGATGAGCCGCTAATACCTGTAAACGGTTACCAGGCACAGAAAGTTCCGCCCAAACTTCATTATGCTGGTCGATTAGCTGCGCTGCCGTCACTGAACTTCGCTCCGCGGTGGTATGAGCATCACCTGCCACCGTAATGGCATATCCCATACTGGCGCCTACTTTAATGGTAGTATCTACACAATAATCTGTTGCACACCCACAAATGGTGAAAGCCCTGACCCCAGCTTTTGCCAGCGTTTCGGCCAGCGATGTCTGGTAAAAGCTGTCACAGGCTGTTTTACTGACATACAGAGCGTTTTCCGGCCGAAAGAGTTCAGGAACGATCTGCCATGACGGGTGGCCAGGTTGCATTTCGCCCTCGCAATGTTGGATAAAAATCACCTGATCAGCCGTCCTGATCAACTGATTCATTACTGATATTTTTTCTTCAGCAAGGTAGCGTTCTGTGGCCAGTACCCCTTGTTGCATATCAATCACAATTAACAAGTTAGCCATCACATCACCTTTTGCTACATTTCACTATTGAATGTTTAGCCCCAGGGACTCTCCCGGAAAATCTCCCTGAAACTTCATAACAACCGCTAGCCATGAATTTTGTGCCCTGAAGCGGATTAATAAGGTAAATCCCGTGTAGCAGGGTTGCAATAGCGGCTTTGCCTATGTATTTTTATGCAGATTATTAGCATAAAACTACAGGGTATATTCAATGATTAAACAATTTTTTGCCGCTGTCTGCCTGATGGCTGTCAGTTACGGCAGTTTTGCCGCCGGAGAAACTTATGTTGTCGGTTCAGGAGGAACCTATCGTCCTTTTGAATACGAAAACAGCCAGCAACAACTGGAAGGTTTTGATATTGATCTTATTAAAGCCATTGCTAAAGCTGAAGACTTTAACATCAAATTAGTGAACACCCCCTGGGAAGGTATTTTTGCCACACTGGGCAGTGGCGATCGTGACATTATTATTTCCGGTATTACTATTACCGATAAACGTAAAATGATGGTCGATTTCTCGGCCCCTTATTTCCCGGCACAACAGGTCATTGTAGTACCACAAAACTCGAAAGTGACTTCACTGGCCTCGCTGAAAAGTGAAAATGTCGGAGTAGTCAACTCCAGCGCAGGTGATATTGCGGTATCCGATACACTGGGACGTAACAGCACGGCCATCAAACGTTTTGATAATACCCCACTGATGCTGGAAGAGTTATCTCAGGGTGGAGTCAGTGCCGCTGTCGGAGATGTTGGCGTGATCAAATACTACATTAACCAGCATCCTGATAAACATTTTAAACTGGTTGATGACAGTAAATTTGAACATCAGTATTTCGGTATTGCAGTGGCCAAAGGAAATACCACACTGAAAAACAAACTGGATGATGGTCTGAAGAAAATTGTTGCTGACGGTACCTACGCAAAAATTTATAAAACCTGGTTCGATAACAACGTTCCAACCCTTCCTGCCGAATAATATTCGCCGTTACTCCCTCATGATACCGCGCTGGCTGTATCATGAGGCTGCTTCAGGTAATTATCATGAGTGGATTTAACTGGGAAATCATCCGGGACTATGAGCCTTTGTTTATTGAAGGCGCCCTGATGACACTGAAATGTACGGTTATCTGTATTATTACCGGGACATTATGGGGACTGATTCTGGGGCTGGGCCGTCTGGCCCGGGCTGAGCATGGTCCGTGGAAATATATTCTGGCAATACTGGTGCAATTCCCGGTACGTTTTTATGTCAGTGCTATCCGTGGAACTCCGCTATTTGTTCAGATAATGGTGGTCCACTTTGCGTTGGTCCCATTATTTATCAATCCGAACAACGGATTACTGGTTTCATCAGGCATTATGGGGGGCGATTTTGCCCGTACATTACGTTCGGACTACGGTGCATTTCTCTCCTGTATCGTCGCTATCACCCTGAATGCCGGAGCCTACGTTTCTGAGATTTTCAGGGCAGGTATCCAGTCAATTGATCGCGGGCAGATGGAAGCTTCACGGGCTTTGGGAATGCCGTGGTGGAAAAGTATGCGCAAGGTTATTTTGCCGCAGGCATTTCGTCGGATCCTTCCTCCTCTCGGGAACAATGCTATTGCTATTGTTAAAGATTCTTCGCTGGCTTCGGCCATCGGGCTGGCTGACCTTGCTTATGCTGCCCGTACAGTTTCCGGTGCTTATGCAACCTACTGGGAACCCTACCTGACCATATCAGTCATTTACTGGGTAATTACTTTCCTGCTTGCCCGGCTTGTTGACCTGACAGAAAAAAGGCTGGCTAAAAGTGATTCACGTTAATAATTTGCATAAATACTATGGCGAATCCCACGTATTACGCGGGATCAGTTGTGATATTCAGCCCTCAGAAGTGGTATGCATTATTGGTCCTTCGGGATCTGGAAAAAGTACTTTTCTGCGTTGTCTGAATGCACTGGAAACGGCTTCTGAAGGAGAGATATTCCTCAACGGCAAGCCAGTGCATGACCAAAAAAGCGATTTAAATAAGATCCGTGAATCCGCAGGAATGGTATTTCAGCGTTTCAACCTGTTCCCGCATATGACGGTACTGGAAAATATCATCATGGCTCCGGTGAGCCTGAAGGGGTTATCACGGACGATTGCGACACAGCAGGCGGAAGCATTGCTGAAAAAAGTAGGCCTGCAAGATAAGAGTAAAGCCTGGCCTGCCAGCTTATCCGGAGGGCAACAACAGCGTGTTGCTATAGCCCGGGCACTGGCGATGTCACCCCAAATCATGTTGTTTGATGAACCCACTTCGGCACTGGATCCCGAATTAGTCGGCGAGGTACTGGAAGTGATGAAAACCCTGGCCCGCGAAGGCATGACCATGGTGATAGTGACACATGAGATGACCTTTGCACGCGAAGTCGCAGACCGCGTCATATTCATCGATCAGGGAATTATTCAGGAACAGGGGCGACCTGAAGAGATCTTCTCCCACCCACAGAACCCGCGAACCCAAAGCTTTCTCAGTAAAGTCCTCTAAAAAAAGCATCCGGCAAGCCGGATGCTTTTATCTCTGCATGACATCACTCAGGGATGCAATGCGCTATTCAGTATGATTGAAGTAATCACACCACTGGCAATCGCCACCAGCACATAATTACCGTCAATATATGACCAACGGTGGCCGTAGGGCGGTGGTGGCAATCCGCGGTTATGCCAGTCATTCACCCAATAGTGCGGGCCACGGTACTCATGCGGGAAACGGCGTCCGGGTTCGAAGCGATGTCCCTGCCAGGCAAAGGAATTGCCACGACCCGGTCCACCGCCCTGCCAGTGAGGCCCACCGTGCGGACCACCATGAAAACCACCTCCATGATCGCCATGAAAACCACCGCCAGGCCCACCATGAGGCCCGCCTTGTGGACCGCGGCCCCCTTCCTGATGATGCCCGCCACCCCGCTGATCCCACTGTCCATGGTCATCTGCACTGGCAGGGACAGAAGATATCACGCTGACTAACATCACTGCAGATGTCAGTATCGCTATCCGTGACTTTTTCATCTTTCTCCTCCGGAAAATCATGACTTCATGCGGCTGTCGGTTAATGCGACAGCGCACCGTTCAGAATAATCGATGTGATAATCCCGGTGGCTGCAGCCATCAACACATAGTTGCCGTTAATATTTGCCCAGTAATGCCCCTGTGGTGGCTGAGATAAGCCACGGGCGCGCCAGTCATCGACACGGTACTGAGCCCCACGATAGCTCTCGGGGGCTGGATGGCCTCTGCGGAAATCATTACCGTGGAATGCGAATCGCGACACCTGCTGACGATGTGGCTGCCCACGGTCGCGGTTACCCGCCTGTTGTGGACGATTCTGTCCATCCTGATGCTGTGGCCCTCGCTCCTGCCCATGTGGCCCCTGTCCCTGGTGATCATTTTGCTGATGTGGCACTGGACGGCCCTGGTCATCACCAGGTGCAGCCATTGCTGAAAAAATACCGACACCGTTGGTAATGAGTAAGGTGGTTAATAAAGCCATTGTGGTACGTTTCATTGTTATGTTCCTCACAGGAGATATGCGGATAATTATGGATAAGGCCTGTGAGCATTTTATGAAGATAATTCCTGGTTTAACCGGCTGGAGTGTGAGCAGTCATTACACCGGTTAATTTCCTTAACGTAATCCTTACGGCACGTTGAAATTAATGACAATTCGCAGGCTAAAACGACTTTTTAACGGGGCTGATGAAAAGAAACTTAACGCAGATCTAAGGAGAGAAAGTCTGTAATAGTAGCCAAAATACTGACCCTCCCGGCCTGATGGCAGGAAGGGTCACAGATTACCGGCGAAGGGTATCGTCACCCCAGGCAATCCATTTATAAGTGGTCAGTGCTTCCAGTCCCATGGGACCACGGGCATGCAGTTTCTGAGTACTGACCGCCACCTCTGCGCCCAGGCCGAACTGCCCGCCATCGGTAAAACGAGTGCTGGCATTGACATATACCGCCGATGAATCGACTTTATTCACAAAGTCATTGGCATTTTTCAGGTTGCGGGTAAGAATGCCGTCAGAATGCTGTGTACCGTGCTCACGGATATGGCTGACAGCATCATCCAGGCCAACGACCTGCTTAATATTCAAATCCAGTGACAGCCATTCATCGTCATAATTACCTTCTGAGACCGCGACGGCGTCTGGTTGAAAATTTCGAACCTGTGACAAAATATTCTGGTCAGCATGTAAGATAATCTGCTCTTCTGCCATCCTGCGGCAAAATTGCGGTAGAAACGCTGCCGTAATATCCTGATGAATCAGCAACGTTTCCAGTGAGTTACAGGCACTCGGGCGCTGCTTTTTAGCATTAACAATAACATCGAGTGCCGCATCAATTTCCATCGTTTCATCGATATACAGATGGCAAACGCCAATTCCTCCGGTAATTACCGGAATCGTTGATTGCTCACGACAAAGTTTATGCAAACCCGCCCCGCCCCGCGGGATCAACATGTCAATATAGCGGTCCAGTTTCAGCATTTCTGTCACCAGTTGACGATCAGGATTATCAATCGCCTGGATTGCCGCTTTTGGAAGACCATGTGTCGCCAGCGCTTGCTGGATGACACTGACCGTCATAGCATTCGTTCTGACCGTCTCTTTGCCCCCGCGTAAAATGACCGCATTACCCGTCTTCAGGCATAATGAGGCAACGTCTACGGTGACATTTGGCCGGGCTTCATAAATAACGCCGATGACGCCTAACGGCACACGGCGACGTTCAATACGCAGACCACTGTCCAACAGACCGCCGTCAATCAGTTGTCCTACAGGATCTGACAGATGGCAGACCTGACGCACATCATCGGCAATCCCCTTCAGACGCTCAGGAGTCAGTGTTAAACGGTCCAGCAGAGCATCACCCATTCCGTTAATCCTGGCTTCAGCAACATCTTCAGCATTGGCCCGCAGAATAGCCTCTGATTCCTGCTCCAGCTGGCTGGCAATAGTTAACAGGACCTGATTTTTTTGTTCTGTGCTAAGCACAGAGAGTTGGTACGACGCAGCCCGCGCGGCTTTACCCATAGTCTCAAGCATGATAATTCCTTAACTGACAATCATGTCGTCACGGTGTACCGCAACTGAACCGTATTCATAACCCAGAATTTCACTGATTTGCTGACTATGATGCCCTGCAATCATGCGTAATGCATCACTGTTATAACGTGAAACCCCATGAGCAATATCCCGGCCTTGCAGGCTGCGGATTGAAATCACTTCGCCGCGGGAAAAATCGCCCTGAATATGACGAATACCTTTGGGTAACAGAGAACTTCCGCGTTCCAGTAACGCATTCAGAGCTCCGTCATCAATGGTAATTGAACCGGCAGGAGGAGCTCCGAAGATCCAGTGTTTACGGTTTTCCAGGCGGTTTTTCTGCGCATGGAATAAGGTGCCAGCCGGATGCCCGTTCAGTACCTCATTAATTAATACCGGCTGATTGCCGCTGGCAATAATCACGTCAATGCCCGCGCGGCACGCCACATCAGCCGCCTGCAGCTTGGTCGCCATTCCGCCGGTGCCCAGACCAGAGACACTACCCCCCGCAATCATTCGTAGCTCATCATCAATCACATGCACATCGGTGATCAGCTTAGCTTCCGGATTACTGCGAGGATCTGCGGTAAACAGACCCTGCTGGTCAGTCAGTAGAAGTAATTTATCGGCACCTGACAAAATGGCGGCCAGTGCGGATAAATTATCATTATCACCGACTTTTATTTCTGCGGTGGCTACCGCATCATTTTCATTGATCACCGGGATAATCCGGTTATCCAGCAACGCATGTAACATATCCCGGGCATTCAGAAAACGTTCTCTGTCTTCCATATCGGCGCGGGTCAGCAACATCTGTCCGACATGCAGACTATAGATGCCAAATAACTGTTCCCATAACTGAATCAGCTGGCTCTGACCTACTGCGGCCAGCAGTTGTTTAGAGGCAATGGTGGGGGGCAGTTCGGGATACCCCAGATGTTCACGTCCTGCGGCAATCGCGCCAGAGGTCACAATAACAATCCGGTGTCCGGCATCAATG
>Ga0157363_1006873_pt1 | contig 10740 bp, 3 predicted proteins | sample AttsexASBM1_FD_111477 | JGI IMG/M metagenome (GOLD analysis project Ga0157363, IMG submission 111477) | Fungus gardens microbial communities from leaf cutter ant in Ribeirão Preto, State of São Paulo, Brazil - Atta sexdens ASBM1 | ecosystem: Host-associated > Fungi > Mycelium > Unclassified ...
CAATAATAATCATAATTATAGTAACATGTAATTACAGTTTTTATAACATATAATTACAGTATTCGAAATAAAATATTCCAATTTTTTAGAGATTTAGATTGGTAACTCTAATCTCATTGTGAGGATATTAAAAAAAATCAAACAGGAAAGAATCGAACTTGACCTTTGCTAAAATCTTTGCTAAAATTAAATTTTAATTTTATTTTGTTCACAATTATATCACCTCAATCTATTATTTTATTGTTGTCTCGCATTGTTATTGCAGTTTGTATAATATAATTTCGGATCAACTATACCATATATAGCGTTTTATCAAAGTGTGCAACATAAAGGAATATACATAGATAAGCGATAACATTCAAAATTGAAATTGTCTGTTGGTGTCAGCTGGGCATCATTAATATCAGCAGGTATAATTTGCAAAACAATCGTGGGATTCGGACTACACATCGTTTGTGGTGCTTCCTGTCGACTGGATTCCACTGAATGCAATATACACTTATTCACGAGCGCCGCGATATTCGCAAACAAAAATTCCCCACAATTGTTTGTCAGAGCAAGGTGGCTCACGTGCGGACACGCTTGTTTATTATCGACATGGATCGATTTACGCGATTCGAACATACCTACATATCCCGTCGATTCGCGCTTCGCTCGTTTGTTTGTTCGTTAAAATGCAGCCGTGCACGATTTTTGCAACGTTACATTTTGTGGCATGGTACCTTAACGGTGACAAAAACTGAATTTAAAAAAGAGGAACGTTCAAATCTATTTTTTTCCAATTCCAATAGTTAACATTGGATTGACATGGATTTTTTAAAAAATTTATTTTAACTGTTCCAACAATAATTTAAATAATTTTCCACGTGTCAAATCTTTGAAATTTTCTACTCCAGATAAATGATAAGAATATCGTTATGTAGTGTGTTTTGTGTCTTCATCCGACGATTCTACCATCAGCCTCTATTTTCCAATAATGTTCGTTTAGCCATGCTGTACCTGTGACGCGAGATGTACGGCAGCCACCAAACCTTCGTTGTCGGAAACAAGATCGTAAAATGCAAATTGCTCGACGATGCGCCGCATCAGACCGGGCGTGATTGGCCTGAGTAAGCCTCGTAACTCACAATCCTCTTAAGAGTCAATACACGAATGCTACTCAAGATGCGTTTCAGCTATCGTGAATTCGAGAACGAAGTGCATAAATAATTTTTATTCGCTACCTCGATTACGATCGCAGAAAATTGCGTTTCGTGGAAGATCTACAGAGTTATATTAGATTTAGGAGTCATCATTTATTAAAAAATATATAATGATGCAAAAACCGATTTGCAAATAATATGCGTGATTTAATTAATACATGGAAAAAAACGAATTCTTTAAAAATCGTTTCTTGAAAGGAAAAAAGTAAATTGAGTAATCTTTTCTTATACAATAGAATGATTTTCTGTGTTCTATATAATTATATTTTGATGGTTTAGCATAATTATTTTTAGATTTGTAACTAGCTAATTTTTAGATATTTCAGCAAAACTATCCTTTGCGTTTCATATACATATTTGAATACACGTATTGAGCAAGTAGTGATTACAAATCTTATTTTCATGTATTCTTTAAATAGTATCATTTTTACAATACTATAACTTATTTATTTTAACGTTGTTAAAATTTAAAATTTATTTATCTGTTATGACAATTAAATCTTCGTGGATCATCAATTTGTACAATTATTTTCAATGGAAAGTCACGGTCAGAATAAATAAAATGTATTGCTAAGAAATCCAAACAATCAACTCAATGTCAATTGGTCTCGGTTGTTGGGAAATATTTGTGATGGACGATGTACGTTTTCGTACCACGTTTCAAATGTAGAAAACGATGCTATATGGTACGATACCGCGGACCTTTTGTGTCTCGATAGTATCCCCGCTGAAGTGGGCGCAAAGTGGGACAGGAAAACGAGAAGGCGGGCGGCTGTTAGGTAGGTGGAGAACACAAAAAGCAAAGCAGAATCCATGGTAAGCGAAGCGTTCGATAAAGAACGAAACAAGTCGCGATCCACCCGGAAACTCGTCTCTTTTTGCCAGACGCGAAGGTACTTGAGCGAAATTGAAATAATCGGAAATCGACGGAAGGCTTGTGCCATTGTTTTCTCGGTTATGCCCTGAGAAGGGAGGAAAAGAGAGAGCAAGAAAGAGATCGAAAAAGCGAAGTAAACCCGATGTAAAAGAGCAATTGTTCGCTTTTTTCTTTTTTTTTCTTTTTTTTTTTTATTACTTTCATTAAACTGTACCGCGAAATTGATATCCGTAAGGTGCATAACAAAACAAATTAGTTGTACCCTTCGACAACACGTTTGATTTTATTTAACCACATTGTCGTGCTTCTCCGCGTTCTGTTCTCTCTCTCTCTCTTTCTCTCTCTCTTTCTCTTTCTCTCTCGACAATTGACGCGCATGTAAAGCTCTCTTTGCGGGTCGACGAGATTAAACGCGAGAATTGTTCGCACGCTATTTAAACGTGTATTATACGTGGCCGCTATATTAGTTACGATACACGATATGGTGGCTAAAATCATTTTATTATCGATATTTAGCTCACGGATCGATACGCCAATCGTGAAACATTGTAATGCTTATTAGAAAGCGACAAATCAACGTTAAGTTGCATAATGAGAGCATTATCGGATAATAAATTATCGAGCGTTACTAGAGCGTTAAATTCGTCGACCGCGAAGAATCTTGCAGTTTCTAACTTCTGAAATAACGCTAATGCCAAATGTAATAAATGGCATCTTCTTGTTCTGAAAATAAAGATCTGAGTTTCAATCTCAAAATATATGTGACGTGCAAAATATGTCTGATGTACATTTATCATTCGAATAACGTTTATGGAAAAACTATTTTTATTTCAAGCTTCCCGTTCAATTTCATCATCATTCGTTCAATCATATCTTGTTCACAATTTGTCATATATTGAAAAAGGTTTTCTTTATTTTGGAAGTTAGAAACTAAAAGAGAAAATCTCTTTTTGGAAAGAGATTTTCATATATTGTTGTATATGTTTTAATATTAAGATCAGAAACATTCCTTGAATTTGGACGAAATATTAGAGTTATATAATAATTGATACGTGAATTTGATGATAATTTCAAAATATTTCGCAAATGTCACAAATTCTTAATTAATTATTTTCTAAATTGATTAATTTTATACATACTTGATTCCAAATTTACGTATCAAAAGTTAAAATTAAATAACAAAAAATCTGAATTCAAGTAAAAACTTGTAGCGTTTGCACGTTTTAAGTACCTATTACGTATACATATGCATATGTACATACAATATACGATATATACGATTTGTATGACCAATATAGCGTGAAACAATGATCATAATTCACACAAATTCGATATACAAATATAATTGAAACGGATTGTATTGAAGAAAACCAATTAGGAGAAAATAACGTGCAACCGTCTACATAATTTTTAATTGTTTATTAAATATTACTCATAATTCGCTTGTTCGATGCAGGAATATGTATGATTGTCGTATTTTGAATCGAAATCACAATTTCTCAATGAACAAAGTCAGCCGCAGAGCTGCAAATTGCATCCTGCAAATCGGATTCTGCATCGAACAATGCATATTTGATTACAGGATCCGCGCGCGCGGCCCCGTGAAATTGTCAAAGTTTCTCACATTTTATTCGACTCAGACGCATTTTCTATGATGATTACATCGCTTTTATGCGACTACATTTGTTCCATTAATACTTCAGATAATTATCATTACACGTTCGTGAATATTTTAGTGGAAACTCTCTCTTCCATTATTTTATTGCTAATAATTAACTTTAATCAAGTAGTCAGGTGTTATATTTGGACTCTTTGAATTTAATTAGTCTCACTGATAAATATCAACTTCCTGAAATCTTTTCGTGTTTTATTTCGACTTTTTAAGATTTTCTGCGATAAAAAAATAGCTACGTGCGGATCCTGAAGATGGGCGATGTTTAGTTGGACATCTTTTTCGGAAAAAAGTTCCGGTTGTTTTAATGTCTGCTTTTTTTTAACTCGACAGGTGAACAACGCAACGGCGAGGGTACAGACGAAAAAACCGCCGACGGTGCCGAACGGTAAGTGGACCGAAACTTTCTTATCACTTTTATCTTCCAGTAACTTTCGTCCCTCGAGCTTTCTCCCGAGCCGCTGATACTAAACGCCTCAAGCTACGACAGGATTCCATTAGAGCTTAAACATCGTACGTAGAGTGTTCCGCGTCATATTACCGCATATCGCAGCAAAAATATTGAAAATATTTTATGAGAAAATTGTAAATCTGGGCAGATAATTTTTGATTTAATTAAGAATTTAAAATTATTTTGCTTACAGTCACTATTAAATTTAATTATCAGACTTTAATAATTAAAATAGTATTGCTCGGAAAGGTTTCTTTTCTTTAACGTTAGATTATAAATTCAGATTATTGATATGAATTATGCTTGCGGGTATTTGATGCGTGAAATTGAAGTTTTACGGAATATAGTAGAAATTCACGATAGAAAAATACGACCGTGCTTTTGAAAGCGGTTCGTGAAATGGCCGATCGCGCGTATTGCTCGCACGGGAACAGCGGTCTATCGCATGAAATAATAAAAAAATATAGCTCGTATATCATTTCTATCACACACGATCTATGCTGTACAAACGCTGAGCGTATTTTCCCGGAGAATATTGCGTGGGAAATATATACATTTTCCACGTTCGGCAACTTCGTTGATGTAAAGATGCAAAAGTCTTTCCTTATTGCAGAACAAGACGAAGAAAAACTTTATAGGGCGTTTTAAATTTCGCGATTCTCTTTTGCGCTTCTCTTCTGCCATGCATTGCAATGGGAAATTTGCTCGATGCAGGCGGACAAAAATATTCTACATGGTTACACACATACACATATTTGCACACTTATGTTCTATGTTGTATGTATATTTCAAGAATATTTTGTTTAGCTACGTGAATCTAAAATTCAAATTCGATATTGGAAAAATGTATGTACATATTTACATAGAAAATCTTGAACGTAAAGAGTAAGTTATTTTCCACAATGTTTCATCGCTTCGAATTTATAATGGAATTTTAAGTAAAATTAGCTACACTTACAAAATTATAGAGTTCACGTTGACTGCTTAATAGAAGTATCATGTAAAATATTTCTGTTCGGTTAAATTGTCCAAATTTCGTTCTGTGCTCACGTCCATTACGAATCCACGACACGTAATGCTAGAGAGTTTTAAACTAAATCTAACCTCGGTCCGGTCGTACGGCCCGATTTAAATTGCGGCTTAATCTGGATTATCTGACGAACCACCAGCTGTGAAGAGAACACGTTGCAAATATGTGGTATTACGTAACCGGCTACTGCTCAAATAGGCTCTTTGCTGATTACACTATGAAGTCCTTCAGTCTGCCAGATATCTCTAGGTCACAATTAATGCCCGAAAGCAGAATTCTCCATAAACTATGTATGGAATATTTGTAAGATTACGGGTTTTACAGAGTTACACAAAATTATTAGTTAACAAAAACAATTGTCAAGTATACTAGATTTCTCTTTTAAAACAAAATATAATATGACTAAACTTCTAATAAAATATAATATATTAAAATATGATTTATATTGTGGCATTTGTTTATGACAGACTAAAGAATTTACATCTAATGCTATCGATTAAAGAATATTGTAATGCAATAAAAAAGAGATAATACTAGAAAATTAGAAAATATATCGTAAAACATCGATAATTACAATAACATTGATATTAAGTCTTTAAATCTTTTGTTAGCATAAATAGGTGGCTTAATTTTGTTATCTTTGTCACTCTTCGATATATTATGTATGAATCTTCTTTAAGAAGATTAACCGAGATTTCCGTTGACCTCTATCACGGGTCGAGTACGACTTCGATGTTATAAATAATCGGCACTTAAAACAGTAATAACGATTGAACGTGCATTGCCAAGTGTTTCCTAACGTCAATATAATTCTGGTTAGTAGTTTCTCGAGCCCACAAAGGACGTCGAGTGACGTCGACATTGATCGGCATCTCCAATTATAACCGTAACATAATTTCGGTCAAACGCGAACAAGACTCTCAAACGATAAACTATCTACTTTGCAGCTTTATTTTTTTTTTTCATTTGTTCCTTTTTAATTCAATATTATTTATCTCTAATGAATTTGTAAATGTGATTCGTACATAATCAGCAGACATTTTATTTAGATTCTTACTTAAATTTTCCAAATAAATGTCTCAATTATTTAGGATCAAAGGCTATCGTTATTTCTTATAATTAAATTAATCTCTTTAATAAATCCGATTAAAAATTTATTAAAAATTAAAATTATTTGGAAAATAATCGCGCCATGTCGGATTATCTGATGTAACATTAAATTTAAAGTCACTCGTCCATGTTTGACATCGTAGCTGCAATGCGTTCGCCCCGGTTTAATTGCGATCAAATCAACAGGACTTCGTGTCCAGCGACTGAATTGATTCTCGCCCACGTCGAGGCAATGTCCTATTGAGTGACGGCTTGTGTGCAAGGTTTAACTCTGTGCCCACGCACGCGACATGCAATTATTGGAATGCTAAGGCTCGCGCCCTCCGGGTGTGCTCTGAGAGACGTTAAGATCAATTCGGGCTATTTGGCGCGTACAGGTGCACGCGTGGCCACGACGCCTCTAATAACCGATTCGACAACTGTCGATTTTCGATGAAGTGGAATGGTCGAGACACCTCGCACCTCACGATAGTCCCCTCGTGTTCGACATTGCAACAACAGTCGGTGTCGCAGTGTTAACAAATCAAAGTGGTATCTTGACATTTTTCGATATTTGTATCTGACTTTTAATAGATGAACGGTTACTTAGTTGAAGTTTTCAATTACGAGATATCATGATTAAACTCAGAAAGAACTGAGAAATCACTAAACGTGATAAGAAATGTTAATCGCTGATGAAAGACTGCAAGAATCTTTCTTACTTCTCATATTAGAAGTCTAGAAGTCTGAGACGTGAGATAAATGATAAAGACGAGATTTAAGTTGTATTTCATTAACTTTTACCGTGCGGTTTTGAAATTAATAATATTAGAAGGGAAATAAAATTTTCTTTTTTTCTTAATCGATACGATTGATCGTAGACGAATTGATTTGGAGCAACTAAATTTTTCATTTTTATTTTTATTTTCGTTATTTTCGTTTTTGTATAAGAGAAACAAAAATTAGCATATATGATCCCAGACGTGTAACTCAATATGAACCTAATTTAGTCTATTTTACACGTGATATAATTTACGTAACATATCATATTAATTGTCCAGGTTTATAATAAGCGTTTAAAAATAGCCGACATATTGTGATATTATTACAGTCTACAATTACACAGTTAAATGCGTGTGTCGATCGCGAATCGACCCAATTGTAAAAGTAGCACATGTCTAATTATAGAGAAATTTATTTGATGGCAAAATATATATAGATGTTATAATCCTCCTCATTATAGAGTCATTAATCTTTGCTCCGGTATCTTGTACCTTCGAAAATAAATCATTATTTCTGTCTCATTATACGAAAAGGATGGTTCTGCTGAGGTATCTAAAAATTTAATTAGATATATGTTTGAAAATAATTTTGTTGCACTATCAGAATAATTACGTAGGAATCTGAAGCATAATGAGATGCGCAATACTGCAAAAAGTTTTCGCAAGTGCAAAATCTCAAATTTATTTCTTTTCCGGCCATGTGGACTCTTGTTCTCATACTTCAAGCGCAATACGCCACGTGTGTAAATAACGTTGAAAAGAACCCAGACAAGTTTTGCACTACCGACCTGCTTTTCCACTGCTAGTATATGTTTTTCCTCCCTTATATATATCTTGAATCGACAGGATTTACAGAAGCAGTGTCATAAAAATTGCATACTTGCCTCCGTTCGTTCCACTTTCTCTTAAGGAACGATGCATAAGTCTTTCAATCCTCTTAACTCGATATCAAATTTATGTATTCGACAATTTTAATGCCTGTCGGAAATAATTTCTTTCTGCAATTGGATTAATCCCAGCAAAAATTTAATTTCGCATGACTTTTATTATTTTTCAAAAATACATTTTATTTCAAATGAATTTTAATATATAAAATGCCTGTCTTTCTGATGTGCGCTGTATTATAGTTGTATTTGAAACTTATATATGATGATTGAAAAATTTATATGTTTGACAATTTTAATCCACCTGATATAATTCAATGTGATCGTGATATTTGCTGGTGATATTTGCTTAGAATGAAAATTGTACTATCTTTTATGATAAAGAATAATGGCAAAAATAGAATGACACAAAAGCGTTGATTATTTTGTTATATTACGATTTTGCATTTGTAAGAATCTTTTGCAACATCGTTATGCTTGAGATTCCTACGTAATTATTTTGGTAATTCAACAAAATTATTTTCAAATTTGCGTCTATCTTTTTCGTTTGTTAGACGTAAAAACAAGGCTAAAGATAGAAGAATACGATTTTCATTCCAGCTAATTAGAAAATGTCACAATGATCACGTGACTCTTAGCGCGTTGCTGTTATACTATAGAATCTCTAGTATTGCTTTGCGTTTTAAACACCACTTAGCGCATCTCCCTGCAGAAAGTAACATTTTTGCTTTTTGCAGTAGCATAATCATAACGGTAACAAAACCTTTTTAATGATACGAGACAATGCGAATATTTAGGATTACGTCTGACATTTTCACCCTGTGCTTTATCTTCGCTCCGCCGCTGTTTGGTAGCAGCTCGCGTTTCACAGCGTTTCCGCTCGCCGCTTCCGTGAGAACACTCGGTATCGTGGTACGTGATGTCCATAATTTACGCAAAGTCTCGCTGCTCATTAATTGTCGCGTAAATAACGCCCCGCCGCACGGCATGCATACATTTGCTCGCGTTCGCGTGGCGCGCCCTTCATTCTCTCTCTCTCTCTCTCTCTCTCTCTCTCTCCCCTCAAATCGTGTTACACGCTTCTCTTTTTTTCCAAGCGAATCGCACTTCTTTCGCCTTCACTTATTCCCTTCTTGCGCGAGAAAAAGCGCGGCCGCAACGAATGTGCAACGCATCGAGATATCGCACGTAATATCTTACTTCCGTGGAAAGAAACTCTACCTTCGGTTAGCTTTAATTCTGCTGCGCCGCAAACTTTTGTCGATCTAAAATCGTCTTCCTCGAAATTGCGTGTCTTTCTCCTTTTATTTTCTCTCATGCAATGTTTCCACTATTATTGCCGATTGCTCAGCATTTATAATTTTGTTAATATTCTTTTCTTCTTTATTTTTCTTTTAATAAGAAACGTATAATATTTACTATATTGAAGAAATTTTTATATTGAGATTAAAATTAGAGATCCTCGTCCTTTCTTCCTTTTCTATTTCGTTTAATAATGGGATTATTATTATCTGGCTAACGCCGCACTCTTCTTACAATCCGATTTACAACTGTGATGGTACCTACAAAGCGGCGGTGCTGTTGAAACGAGGAACATTTCTGTCGTAAAGAAAGAAAGATCCTTCTCGCATTTATTTCGCGACTGGGTCGCACACTTTTCCAAAACTTTTCCATTCTTCTTCGCGTTCTCGTTTTTGTGGAACGGCACAGTTCGTCGATTCATCGGTACAAAATAAGCGCGAGAACGAAAAAGTTCGACAACGATGCGGGAGAAGCTTCATTTTATTAAAAAATTTTATTTTTATTCCCGTCGCGGAGCTAGGCCATCCATGGCTATACCGGCGGTTAATACCGGAAGCGAGGTTTAATGGAATTACAACGTGTTTTATATGCGCGCCAGCATTTTCGCACGAGAAATTCGTAGAACGGACGAAAAGCGCACAAAAGAGAGAGCCGGACGGTTGGGGGCGGAATTTCACACGCCACCGCGTAACGTGTTTGCGTAATATTTGCATGATATATTTTCGATACGCCGGCTCGTCGCGAGATCCTATAAGTTTTATGCAAAGCGGACCACTATTGTCCACCGTGCTCGATAAATAAACCGGCGGGCTTCTACGAAGAAATCGGGTCTTGTAGAGATACGATGAAAGAACGTCTATTTTCACGTATCTCGCGTCATGTCTAAAGATGTGCTGACCTGATATACCGAAATATCGAGGAAAATCATATTATATGCGCTCGTGAGTTCGCCGAAAACCGTGTGAAAATAGGGTGAAATTGTGGATTTCTTCGCAACAACTATTCTGCAAAACTCAATTACACCTTTGTCCCAAGTAGCTATGTATACGCAAATGAGCAAGCATCGGTGCGGTAAGCATACGAGCGTGAGTAAACGGACGTGGTTACTACAAGACGAAGCTACCTATTTTCTACATTGTTGAATTTCTTGCGTAAATACATGTTTGTCTAAATACATGCACTGAGCAATTATTAAAATTAGTGTAACCGAGAGAAAGAATCTTTTTTTATTGTTTTAATACCATTTAATATAATTCATTCTTTTTTTATTATTCTACCATTTGCAATTCAGGTTGTATTCCGATATACATTGCTAGCACTGAAAGTTTAATCACTAAAGAATTTGATTTTGCTGAAATATCTAAAAAATTAATTTTAGATATAGATCTAAAAATAATTTTGTTGGATCATCAACACAAACAAAATATTTATGTAGAACGTTTGAATTGATG
>Ga0157363_1006874_pt1 | contig 10740 bp, 7 predicted proteins | sample AttsexASBM1_FD_111477 | JGI IMG/M metagenome (GOLD analysis project Ga0157363, IMG submission 111477) | Fungus gardens microbial communities from leaf cutter ant in Ribeirão Preto, State of São Paulo, Brazil - Atta sexdens ASBM1 | ecosystem: Host-associated > Fungi > Mycelium > Unclassified ...
ATATCATTGTATTGTTCTACCCTCTATTCATTATATATTCATAGTTCCTCGTAAATAAATTTGTAATGTAAAGCTGCGCTTGCAGATTTCACGTTGATTACAATTTGACTTTCTTATTTTTAATTGACGTTGCATTGGATAAGCAACTCACTCTTGGCCTGTTTGAGCCGCGGGGTGTAACAAGGTGTTATTTGTTCCCGTTTTAATTTTGCTGGTTATCTTTGTTTTTTCTCTTCCCGATCCATTCTCAGTGAACGGCGGGTGGTCGTCCTGGTCCGGATGGTCAGAGTGCAGTGTTCGTTGTGGTAGAGGCGTACAAAAGAGGACAAGAACATGTACAAATCCTGTTCCAATCAACGGCGGTCAAACGTGCCCAGGGCCTGCTACACAAAGGGTAGAATGCAATCCTTCCTGCCCCGGTAGGTGAACTACAAAGACTCACTCATGCGTCACTTGTAACATAAAGTAAATTGTAATAGTGTGTCGCAAATTGTAATAGAATATAACTTAATACAAATACAAACCCCGTATTGACATGTACTAAACGTTTAAAACGCGCACAAATGTGCGTCTCGATCGAGATACGCGATACAGATGTATTCATTCTTTTGCCATCTCGCAAATCAGATAATCGCAATTTAATCGAGATTTTCAACTTCGCCCCGTTGTATGCAGCGGTTGACGGCAGATGGTCAACTTGGACCTCGTGGTCCGCATGCGGTCCCGATTGTTCGAGAGTAAGGAGGAGATCCTGCAATGACCCCCCACCGAGCAACGGCGGTCGTCTCTGTCAAGGCAAGGACATCATCGTCGAGTCTTGCTCTGCGGATCGATGTAATGGTGAGCCCCAGCCGTGTTTCTGCTTCTTATTGTTCTTCGTGACTCGCACTCGATGCTTAACGATTTATTTGGAACAAGCGGCCCCTTTAACTCTGCATTCGATTGCCATTCGTAAAATTTGATGACTTTGCATGCGCGATGACTCATCGATAAAATATCAGTGGATAAAATTGAAATCTACGAAGACCTTCCAAAATGATTAATTGTTCTAGCCTCGTGATGTAAATTATTGATGTAAAATTGTATGTTGTATCTTTGTCATTATATATTTGAAACATTTCCCTGCTTATTGCATGCAGCCCTTGGACAAGATGGGCCAAGAGTATTCAAGGAAGGTAAAACAAACCGGTTGAATTCTTTTTAAAATGTTTTCTTCTAAAATAGAAGAAAAAAAAACAATAGGTATTTTATTCCTTGTAGCGACTAGAGCGGTCGATTACAGAAATATTCTCGCATTGTGGATCACTTTGAGTTTAGCCGCGATAATTCTGGCCGTAACGACGATTTTCTTCGTTCGCTTGATGCGCCGGAAAGAAAGAATGGAAGCGTTATATGGCGTTGCGAGATTGGATTTTCGTCGTCCAGGTGATCTCGCAAAATCAGTCGTTTCTAAAAACGAACGCTCCGTTTTGACTAGCGATAGACGTCTTGAGCATGTGATTGATGAATCGAACGCCGCCAGGCTACCCAGGTATATCAATATATATACCAATATATACCAATCAAAATAATGAGAACATGGTATATAATACGAATCAGCATCCAGTTACATTTATATAATCTTACGCAATGCTCTGGCGCAATGTGTAGATCCTGTTCCGAGCATCATTATGATGTTCCGCAATTGTCATTACCGTCGACAACAAGACCATCGCCAAGCTCTTCCGTAACCAGGTCTTCTTGCAAGAACTCGCAACGAGGACGCGGCATGTCAGATAATGAGGAGGGACGGTCTTCTCGTAAGAAATTTCCATAAATTTGAGCGCACGAAAGCTCTTTATACAATCAATTTCGATAAATCACTTCCCTGTTAAATAATCGAGAAAGAATATGCTTGACTCTCTTATTTATTTTGAAATGAATTCATTTTTAAACATTGCGAAAATATTTAATAAATTTAAATAATCTTTTTCCGCGCACAGATGAAAGCTCTTCATCTATCGCAAGTCTTATATATACATTCTTAGGGTCGACATATCAAGCGAATCCAGAAAGCACAAACGAGGACGATGATGAACAGGACGATGATGAAAGACCGGATGAGAATGAACGATCTGCGATGGATGACGGTAGTGGCTTCATCGTGAGAGCCATAATCGACGAGCAAGGCGCTCTTCTGGTTGTACCCGAAGTGGGTGTTTCGATGTCGGTTCCGGAAGGTGCAATCCCGCGCGGTCGTCGGCACAGTCTACATCTCGCCGTACTTGGAGAAAATTCCTTCAGACCGAATCTTCCACCTGGATTTACACTATTGTCCGCCGTAGTGGCCTGCGGTCCCGCGAACGTCGATCTCGTGAAGCCAGTGATTCTCCAGTTTGAGCACTGTGCCGAGCTGAGAACTGGAAACTGGGAGCTGAGCCTGTGGTCAACTGAGATCGATCTAGAGACGCGTTCAAACAATTCCACAAATTCATCGATGAGCTCGAACGGTTCGCCGTCCGTGACGACGTGGCGCAAAGTGCTGATGCTTGGCGGTGATCCAACGAATCTACCAGGTCAACCGTTCGCGCAGCTCGATCATGCTGGTGTATTCCTCGTCACGGAGACGCCTAGCGTTTTCGCTGTGGCTGGAGAAAATTCGGTAGTCGCACCCGGATTGGCCGTGAAACGGCTTTGCGTTGTGGTTTTCGTGTCTCGTGAGCGCGATCACATTAGATGTCACGTGCTCGAAGACACCAAGGCATCGCTCAAGATCATAAGCGAACGAGTGAGTACGAAATATCAAATATATATGTTAAATCTTAATAAATATTTGCCATATCTACATTATTATTCGTTAAATAAATAAAATAAATAATAATATTTGTGATTCTCTAAGAATAAATCCAATACAAATAAAATTGAACTTCCGCGGTTATTAAATGCGTAAATTATATACAGCGCAAGTGATAAAATACAATTTGCAAGCAATTAGGATGTATACTTAGCAAACAAAAGTTTAAAAGTAAAATGTAAACTGACAAACGTTTCGATTCTGGAATTGAGTTCTCTTCAGTGCATCAGTTCAGATTCCATTTACATTAGCAAACAATAATTAGTAAAATTGAGTACAAACTGAAATAAGTGTAGAGAAGAGAACCCTTATATTGAATTATTATTTGCATAATAAATTTTTCGCGGTTGTTATATTCGCGAATTGTGTGTAATTTTTCCGCAGGAACGCCGTTTAGGTAGCACTTATATCGATCATAGTACTCTCGGATTTCGCGCTAGCGGCACATCACTCCGTGTCGATCTCGAAGATAGAGAGAGCGGTTTTGCCGAGCGACAGGAAGTACCTTACCGGCGCATTTGGGCATCCTCGAGGATTAGCATTCGGCGCTCCTTTAGGATAGAAAAAGTCATCGGTGATCTCAGACTTGGCTTTGAATTTCGTGCTTGTCAACGTGGTTTTGAGGATCAAGCTTTGCTTCTCAGGATCGATCTCGATCTTGTAAAAAGGAATAACATGAATGGAAAAAGAAATAAAACGGAATCCTCTGTTGTTTTACGGGGAAAGAATTCAACGAGATCCACAGAATCCGTCATACCGAGACCCTTCAGGTATTTTTTATATTCTCTTAAAAAAGTAGGATTAAAATATATTTTTACTTTTAACAATAGAAAGTGAAGCTAATGTAACATTGAATTTTGATAATTGCAGATTTTCTAAGACGCTTAGAAAGCAACTATGTCAATGTTTAGATCCGCCAAGTGCACGCGGCAATGATTGGCGGATGCTAGCTCAGAGACTACAAGTAGACCGGTGAGTTTTAATTCTTTGCAGCTTATTTTTTTTACGATTTGACAAATGATTTAAACTGAGACGATATTTTAAGATATGTCGACTATTTTGCAACAAAAGCGAGTCCAACGGAACATATTTTGGACTTATGGGAAGCTAGGCACCGTGAAGCCACAGCTCTAGCAGACTTACTGAATCATTTAAGACTGATGGGACGCGTTGACGCAGCCAACGTACTCGAGAGTCGTTTGGGGCCATGGATCTAAAAGATCTTGAAAAGTACACTGCCTATATAAGCGAACGAAACGCGAATTTATATGACAAGAGACAAAAAGTTTTGTAAATAGAATAGCTATTATACAGTATTAGTAAAATGAATGTAGAAACATATGTTGTATAAACATCGATCATTTGTACATAAAAGTCGTTTACAACAAATACTTATATATTGCATTATTTTCTCAAATTCCCTTTTTATTCTTACATAAACTATAATAAAAAAATAATTATTTAAAATTGACTTTTATATACATTTTGATTTTCAATAATTGAGACAATATATTCTTAAAAAAATTCTAATTAATTTAAAAAGAAGTTATTTTTATTAATATTTTATTCATGAAAAACGGATACTTTTTCGGAAAAGAATTAAATTGTATTCATAAAATGTGCTCTGTATATATATATATATATAAAATAATTGATTTTATTATATTTATTAATTGTAATTGTTATATATTAATTGTAATTGTTATATATATTAATTGTTTCTGAGATTAACACACACACACACAAATATTATTATGTATTAAATACGCAACAAAAATGTTATCTTTTATATTAATTTTTTAAATAAAATTGCGATTTATATTTTTCATTATTAATAAATTAATATTAATAGCAATTTATTTCCGTTCATTATTTCCAATTTGATAATTGATGGAAATTCCATCTAATGAGACTGCTTTAACGAGCATGACCAAGCGTTCAGGAAGGTCGGAAATCACAGATGACATTCATGGACCGCATGTGCCCAATTTGCACCTGAATGCCGATCATCATCAGGCCAGGTATCCGGTAGTCCTTGAATCGGACGAAGCGGAAGCTTGTTGGAGGATTCAGATGCAGCCGTATTTAGGCGGGTATTTAGGTACCATTTGAATCTATCGTATTGCGACGCAAGCATTCGAGGATGGCTTCTAGGTATCACGTTCTGAACCAAGGATGCGTAGGATGCTCGAAACAATGGGCATTATCTCGTCACCATATAGGGGTAAAGGTCGAGGGGTTTGGGAAGGTATAGGTATGCAAGTGCGGATGGCAGAACCAGCAGCCCTCATATAGGTATGTATGTATCCCTCTGCTCCCTCTAGTTCCCCTCTTTCACCTCCCATTCCTGTTAGTTGCTCTTTCTCTCTCTCTCCTCTCTCTTCCTACTACATACTATGACTTCTCTGTTCCTCTCTCTATTTCTCTCTCTCTCTCTCTCTCTCTCTCTCTACCTCCCTTCCTCCCTCCTTATCTACTCTCCAGATCCTCTTGGAAGCATGAGAGGCAGAGCATTTAATCACAGGGGCCCGTTGGTGGTAATTCCACCGGACAATGCCTGTTGACCCGAGGGATGGTACCAGCCACCCTTTAACGCTATGCGATTCGCTAACCACGAACTCGAATATCTCTTCTTCTCTCTATTTTTCTCTTTCTTTCTCTTATAAATTCTCATTATTTTATTCTCTTGCAAATCTCTTCGTTTCTCTCTTTTTACTTCTTTTTATCGAAAACTTGTCGCAATCATGACAGAGAAACGCAGAGTCAATCATTTAATGTGCGATAACATCAAAATGTAACGTTCTTTTTAGAATCTGACCTAGATATTTAGAATCGTGGTCAAAGTATACAAAAAAGGAAATGGCAATATATCAATTAACTTTTAATGAATCTGATAAAATCACATTTGTTGCACAAAAAATGAAGAGCAAGCTGCAAGAGCAAGTTGACTACAGCTAACGTTGATCGTTTCTTTAGCTATTTAAAAACTAATGTTATTGGCTACCTTTAACATGTGTTTATCGAGTAAACAGCTCAGGGAAACATGATATCATGTTTCAAGATATATGATCGTCTATGATAAGTGAAGAGCATCCGTAACAAACGTTGTTCTTGAACAAATCTTTAAACATTGTTATATGACGTCGCGGTTACGCACGAGTTACCGACATGGTGCGTGCGTAATCCACGGGTGGGTCACACATAAATCGCAGATACAGGATCGTATTAATTTCCCGGCTAATCGCGATTGGGATCTACAGGCAATTACGAGAAGGATCGGTGAATCAGATTGTACGCGCGGCGCTTTACTCGCTTCCGTTAACACGCTGCAGAGTCACGCACACGCGGGTAACGCACCACGCGTCCATAGTCCATACCAGACCTCACTACTGTGCGTACAAAACACCGCGCCCATACCGCGCAAGGGTGCCGCGCGAGGGTGGTTTATGAATCGTCCAGACATATCGCGATCGAATGACGTGAATCGGCTTCGTACGTGTAACTGGTAGTCATTAATTCGCGCGGTAAGCCAACGCGTAGGGTGACCAAACACAACCCGCCAGCGGGTTTTTAGCCATAGATCTACGCCCCCAGTAAGATTGATTTTTGCTTCACGGAGATATCAACACGTCACGTTTATCAAACCGTGAATCTTAGACTGTTAAATCAGAGCGAAGGTATCTTCCTCTACTTCTGAGTGAACGTAATGAGTGCTTTAAGATTTGAATGACGGTAGCTATTAACGAAATGTTGGTGAATTTATTGCAACGCAGTCCTATTAAAAACATGAGATGTATATGCGGACTGTCTGTGGAGTCGATCTACTCGTAATAAAACATGGTTATAAAAAGATGCGTATAAGTTTTCCGGGTAACGATGTGCACGTCGCGGTCGGTGCATGGTGTTACAGGTCGCCGAGCCGGTGTGTAACGCGAAACCCGACGGTATATCGTCTTTCAAATAATTACTTTTCGTCGAAAGGAAATGAAGGAGGATCCCGAGGATGAGAAGAGTATACGACCGTTTCGGGAAGATTGCTGCGTTGCGCTACCAAAAAAAAGATCTTACGGGATGCGTGTAGAGGCAGTCGAGATCTTATCGAGGATTGCGCCGAACACTTAAGCTTGGGGAATCCAATCGTAAATGATGAAAAGTGAAATTACGAATAGCCACCGACGCGAAGACTTATGCGTATCGAATAAATTAACCAGTCTTAAAATTTTTTTCGTACAAACGAAACAGAAAATATATTCCGCAAGTTAAATTAAACACCAGTTGACAACAATAAATGTCGCTCTTTTACAACGACTATATTTGTCGTATCGTCTTCTATTATTTTCCCAAAACGTATATTTTTCGATTTAATCTTTTTATTTTATATTACATTCTCGGCATTTCGTGCTAAAATATATTAAAATACGGAATGTCTGTTTACCGTTATGCAAATATATGATCGAATAATTAAACGCATGACGGTGTTGAAAATTTAGATACCGACATAGCGTGCGTCGTGATAAAATAGCGATGTAATAATAGGAGGGGAATATTGCCATTCATCAAGTTAACTCGTTAGCAGCGGCTGGCATTAAAAATGTTCGAAAAACCGCTTGTGCGCGCAAGCGTGTACGAGAAAGTTTTGCGACGGGTGAAAATTTCTGGAACGGAAACTACCTCCAAAACGGTGGCGAAAGAAAGAAGAGCATTTTTTCACTGTCGTTCACCAGAATTTTTGTAACGTTACCGAAACAAAAAACCAGCCACATAGTTTCGAAACAATTTCGTCGTGGAATTCCACGACATCCGCGGTTAAAGGTAGCAGAAAATTTCACGCGTATTCCATATATGTGGACGACGGTATGTACAATCTAAAATTGTTGTCAAAGAGAAAATGATTAAAGTTATTATAACATGTCAAAAAACAGAATTTGCAATTATAACAAGAATGCATTATTTGTTTTATATACAAGTCATTTTCTGATTATTTTTTTAAACAAAAAGCTTGTCGTGTGTGTTACCTTCAAATTGACCTTCATCTTAAAATATTTTAATGAAAATATCTAATACATTTATTTTATATATTTTATATATTTTGATAATCCTCTTTTTTCTTCAAATTTTTAAATGTTGGTATTAGAATCTCTTATGTAAAATTTTACATAGTTGTAATGAAAATATCACCATTGATATTAATAAAATATATTAGCTATTTTCTAAGTTACAGAATAATTTATAAGTATATATATATAATTTATAAGTATAGATATGTTGCGTAATAAAACAATTATTTCTAACATTTATCATTGTCATTGAAGAAACGAGTGTGTACAGAGACAATGAAATAGTTCTAGCCTCGCAAATTTGCTCAGCGCGCAATTCTATTCCTTTCGTGGCGGTAAAGGAGTATCAATGTCTTGATTTGCTCGTGTCACTACGTGTCTTCCTTCGAGCCGGAACGACACACCACAGCCATCTACGCGAGGCATTTGCATGGGAACGCCCGGCTTTAATTCGCGCAGCGGCGAGCTGCTGGCGCGGCGGTGCTGAATTATGCCAGCGGGGTAATTTGCATAACCCTTGCAGGCCGGCCTCGATAAATGACGATTCGCGGAAAATTGGCCCCCGGCCGCGACGCGCACTCCGCACCCCGCACCCTGAATTAAATCCCGCTTAATTAACCGAAGTTTACAGCACGGACGAGAATCGCCGCAATCTCGTCCGTTAAGCAAGCGTCGCTGTCACGTAAAATCGTAAGAACTTTCCGTTCGGCCACGGCGCTTACAATTCACGTGTCTTACGACACTTACATTAACTTTTTAGTATCCAATTAAAAATGTAATAGTTATAAAATATTTTATTCAATTTTATAATGAAATAATGTACATAGCTGTATTAAAAAAAAATGTATTAAAAAAAAATACAATAACTTCCTTATAATTTTTTTGAAGATATTTTTATAATGATCATACTGCTGTCGACATTGATTATATTTAATCCTGATTAAATCAGTGTCTCCTCAAGTTTCCTCAAATCAATATGGCTTTGGACAACAGCTATGCTGAAAGCTGTATCATGTAATTACGCTCTTAGGGTATTGTCGGATAACAGCTGAGAACATCGAAGTTTCAAAGTAGCGTTTAAGTCAAGGAAGTTGTTAGTTAACCTTTGAACTTAGTTGTGCGAACAGACGAAGAAGAAAAATTCACGTTTTACTAGTATCTTTCTTTAGAAACATGTATACATCAAAATGAATAGCTTCAATTGGTTTACCCTTAAGGCCCTATGTCATTATGTCGCAATAGTCACTTTTCTCTTTCTTTATCGTTGCGTTCTTCATTTCTACAATCGCCAATCATGCGAATTAACAGTAAAACCTCTAGTTACTAGATCGTTTCGGTGCAACGAGGCATAGTCGACATGATGCATGACTTAAGGCTGAATCAAAAGACGATTACCTGGTTTGTATCCGGCCAGCATGCTGAATCTCAATTCTCTCTCTTTTTCTCCTCCGGCGATACCTTTTCTTCGCGTCTGATGCTGCATGATGCTGCAATTCATCGTATTAACAAATCACTCTCCTGTTTCTTAATGTATGCATGTCTCGACTTAAAATCTCGACGCGCGAGATCGTCAGCATTCCTTCTTCAACTTTCTCTCAGCGTGCGATTCTGCATTCTTGTTTCTGTCAGCTCGAGTTTTCGACAAAATTCCTGATTGCCGATCGGCAATCAACAAAATGAATATGGTATCATCGAAAGACATCGTTACTTCACAGTTATATACAAAATTTGGAAATATAATGGCCTGATAATTATTTTTACACCAAGAGACATGATTCGTTCGGATTTCCGATTGCTCCGTTACGAGTGTGCGCCGTGCTAATAATGCTATTCATTTCGCTTTCATTTCCACGCGCCTCTATCTCAAAATAGCATTAATTATCAAACATAAATTGTGTCAGTATGCGTCGCATTTTAACAGGTGAATTCATGCATAAACATGTCCTTTCGATCTACGATCCTCGATTGGTCATGTAATTTTAAAAATGTAATATCGCTACATTGAACCATCCGTCGTCGGCTTTTTCGTTGTTAATGACGCAATCATGCCGCCCGTCCCCTTCACCGGACGATGTTTCGAATTAACAAATTGCCAGCACGCCTCTCATCGTTCCACAAATGCAATTTCGTACCGGTTTTAACTTTAAAGTTCCGTGCGTGTGCATACTAATTCGAACCAACCTGGTTTTTTATTCACTGCTTTATCAGCGACATTTTATACTCTTTCGAGCCAATTTTGGAAGTAAAAAGCGCGATGAGAATTCAAATTATATTTGTTAATTATATCTTCAATTCTTTCTGTATTGCAATAAGGTTTTAAAATTTCATAACACGATGAACAGTGATAATCTAATAATTCTGGAATTAATACGTTTGAATAATTCAGAATTATATAGTTGCGATATAATTTTGTCAGAATAATATTTTATAATCAGAATATTATAGTCAGAATAATATTTGTCAGAATCATATTTTATAAAATACGATACAGAAAATGGCGAGAAAAAGTTACTGGAGACTTTCAGCAAGTTATTTATTAGGCTTAGATAACGGTACCAATGATGCATAATCCTTTTTAAGGGTCATTTTTAGAGAGCTATTTTTAAAAATAGATACAATCTAATAGATTGTTTCATATTACATTATTTATTTCGTTTGTATAAAATATAATTTTATATCGAGTTGATGAACGTTTAAGCAAAAATGATCACTTTTGCTTCAACGTTCTCGGCGAATAAAAATATCGTACAGCATTCAATAAAAAGCAAATTGAAAGTAAAGATTCACTCTTTCGACTGCCGTAAACCGCATTTTTGTGTAAATTTTATTTCACGTCATAGACCTTTATAA
>Ga0157363_1006875_pt1 | contig 10739 bp, 9 predicted proteins | sample AttsexASBM1_FD_111477 | JGI IMG/M metagenome (GOLD analysis project Ga0157363, IMG submission 111477) | Fungus gardens microbial communities from leaf cutter ant in Ribeirão Preto, State of São Paulo, Brazil - Atta sexdens ASBM1 | ecosystem: Host-associated > Fungi > Mycelium > Unclassified ...
CAGAGACCTCGCTTCTTGTTGGCAATTTTCTAAATCTTTAGATTGAAGAATTTCCTTTTTGATTGTTTGATGGTTTTTCAGAACATCTTCCAACTTTCAATACTTTTGGAAGATCTATAGTTTGCTAAATTCTGGTTGCATTTGTTGTTCCACCAACTTTTTGAGCATTTAGTGATGTTAACAAGCTTTGAGTTGTTCTTTTGCGAGTAGGGATATATTCTTCAATGATAAGAATAGAGATTGTTAGAGGTGCATGGTCAATGTAAGCCACCAATCTGGATGGATAGTATAGGAGTTGATCTCTGAGGAGTTACACTATAAAAACATTAGATTGATGACTAAGTTCGAATCGTTAGCATTGTCTGAGTACTTAGTAGAAATCTGATCAGTAGGAACTGAAAGGTTCAAATTGAAAGAATTAGCAATCATAAAAAGATCATCGCTAATTGAAGAGTGAAAATTATAAGAAGAATCTTATAAGCTATCACGAATATTAAAATCTCCTGTCATAATGAGAAGATTCCTAAGATTGAATTCCATATCCTTAAGATATTTTATTGCAGAATGGGAGGAATCTGAGTAAATGTTCATGGTCCAATAAATGACATCATTGTTAAAAAAGGAAGATAAAAGAATGTCTCTGTGATTGATAATGTCTTTGCAAAGAGAGAAGCAAAGAAGAGAAAGTCTAGTGTTAATGAAAATGGCCACTCTTGGATGGTCATTCATCATTACCGGATCTCTTGCAAAAGTGAGCCAGTTAGGATGATTGACAATTTCCATTAAAGGGCTACCTTTATTATTGTTATGACAAGGAATGGAATGCATGAAGGACTAGGAGGGTTCCTGAATGAAAATGATGTCAAAATTGGAATGGGTTTCAAGGATCATTTTGATGATGAAATTGTTTTTTTAGATGTTTTGTGAAAATATTTTTAGATTTTCTAAAATCATAGGTTGTTACCGTTCACATTTGAACAAATTGAGTTTTTCCTAGTTTCCTGGAGTTTAGTATATTCTTTGGTAAACCATTTCTTGTTGAAGCAGTGTTTCCAGAAGGGACAGTCATAAGAGTCCACCTGGTGGTCATCTTTACAGTTAAGACAATTAAATGTATGGGAGCATGGATCACCCTTCTTGGTCTCAAGTCTAGGAGGATTGGTCTTGTCATTAGCTTTACAACACCAAGCAAAATGCCAGTGATAATCAGTTAAGTGTGGACTGTTACACTTAAGACACTTGGCCCCTTGGATACAACATACCCCAGCCATATGACCCCACTTCCAACAATTCTTGCATTGTGGTACACCTGGGCTCCTTGTACAATAGCAATGAAGCTTCTGACATTGAAGTATCTGTTGATGATTTTCTTAGCATTTGACCCACTTTGAGTGTCCCAAATGTCAATCCAAATGATGGCCATGTCATATTTGGGGGAAACCTTAATGATACGAGGCTTAGATGCGAGGACGATGTCATTAAAGATATGGTTGCTCTTGAGGATGCTTTCGACATCATCTGAGGAGATACAAGAATTAGCGTTCTCACTGTTGTAAGGGATGCCTATGATTTTGAGATAGGACTTGGATTGCGGGAGTCTAGGGGACGAGATCTGTTCCGCATCAGAGGAGAGTGAGCTTTTGACGTAGTTTTCAATTTCCTGTAGATCAGAATTCGAAGAAATATTGTTAGTGGTGATGACAATTCCTTTGTCCTCCACACGAATAAAGTTGACCATGGTTTTAGAATCGATTCCCTTAAGGGCGCGATTGATGTTAGTAACGTGCGAGCTCGAATCTTTGATGAACTTTTTGCTGAGTTCGGAGTTCATCGGCACGATGACTTGTTTGCGAGAAGGGCCTTTTGTGGTCATATTGATTCTTGGTCTGGGTTTGTTGATAGGCCCGTTAATGACTTTCTGGACGAGATCGATTTTCTTGTTAGGGAGATTAGGGAACGTTTCTTTGATTTTCAGTGTGTCCCTAGTGATGTTTGACGAGGAGATAGAAGAAGTCGTCTTCTTGGAGGTTGTAGACGCTTGAGCATAGGATTTGGTGAGAGTGGAGCTGTTGGTCTTCTTGAAGAATTTCGAAATTTCATTGACTTCCTTCTGTGATTTTGCCGGAATAGGAGGCGGGAGAGCGGATACGAAGGTGGGCTTGACCGTTTCTTTACCTTTCGCTGAAATCTTGGGTTTGTTGACCTGGGGATTGAATTTCGATTTGACTTTGGATCTGAACGTCATTTGATTGTCGTCCACAAAAAGATTGTCCCAATGGGAATCGTAGATTGCGGAAATGAATTCCCACAAAGATTTACCCATATCCTTGAAGTCTTTGACGTCGTTGGCACCGTTGTTTTCGATAGTCTTACCTAAAATGTATTTTCGCATTCTAGAAAGAGATTCCTTGATGTTGAGCGCATCCGAAGCTAAATGTTCCACAGAACCATGAAGAGACACCGCGTGGAAGTTGCCATCCCAAGAGTCTGGGTCTAGGGCTTGATTGGGATCGTAATTCAATTGGATATTGAACACGTTGGAACCAGAAGATTGGTTTAAGGGAGGGTCCTCGTTTGAGACACGTTGTTGACTCGAGGAGGTGTTGTCGTTAGCTGCCTGGCTAACTAGACCTTGTTGACTCGAGGGACTCGAGTATTCTATGTTAATTTGTGTGCCAAGGGAAGACACACCATTAGATTTGACGATATGGTCATCTTCTACGACCATGTCGCTATCTCTCTTTACCCGAACCGCATACTCTTCGTTGCTCACTTCCAAGGGCGCGTATGAAGCCATAGAACCTGAATCATCAGGAACTGAAGGGACCCCTCGTACCTCATCGTAGTTATCACATTCTTTGAAAATAAGACGGTGGTCAACCCCAATACCACTCATCTCCACATCATCGTTTGCAGATATTTTTGAAGCTAGTAACAGATTTGAAAAGATTTAGACAATATATTCTTTAAGTCTCAAATAGGCGCTGCCACGCAAGGCGGTGGTAAGTGAGAAAGAAAGGTTTTGGTGGAGAGGAGACTTTGTCGCTCATAAGAAATTGAAATGAAATTGAAATCATTTTTGAAAACCTATTTGCGGTAATTCCTTTCAATGTCTCATTCGAAGTATTTCTATCTGGGAGCTGGAGCTATAAAGTTCAAGATATTCAAGTCCGTTCAGTAGAATCTCTTTCCTTGATCTACTACGCCTACTTTCCATCTATCAACCATTTTCATTGCATTCTCGTATCATAATGCTAATGCGCTGCGCATTGACGATGTTCTCAACCCTTGTTGTCTCTTTCAGTAAATCAAATCGGTTTACACTATGGGAATAGAATCCGAGAAATAACGTTTTTGTAGTCTGCAGCGGCCTCACCCGTACCCAACAGTGAATCTATGACAGACATTTCCGCTCGGGAACCTGGTGAGTTGTTCGTCGAGTTGTTCGTCGTGATCCGGGCTTACTAGCTTCATAGTAATCTGATGCTGAATCAAGGGGATGTGGACATTACTACCTATAAACACCGCTCCGTTATTCAGGACTAGAGGCATTTCACACAAGTCACTTGACCATTTATTGCGCTGCTCCTGGAAGGGAACCTTTGTATTATAAATTTGATGTGGTTTGTCAGAGCGTCGGAGATTCAAACTGAATTATTTTTCGTCTCATCGAAGGTCGACCGAAACTCTCTTGGAAGGGTACATTAATCTAGTTGGCAGATAGGTGGGTTGAATTTTCCTACCCTTGTGCTTTCTCCCCCTCCCCACATGATGATCTTCAAACCGAAAACTTAGGAAGTGCCGTCTGAAACGCTCTTTACGTGCGTCTGTCGAACCCGGTTCTCTGATACTCATTGTTGAGCTCTCTCATGGTGTTTTCGCTGACCTTCAACTCCCAGGTGTGCTCGGAAATTTGATTGATCTCCACCATTTGAATCTAGCAAGAGATTATATGTACGTTTTCTTGGTATGGGCCATGAACAACCGTTACTTTCGGTGGTCAGACTCAACTAGAACAGTCATTGAAATTAACTTTCATTGCAGACTACTTCAACTCTGAATAACTTATATAATGGACTTTGCCCAAATTCAGTATTTCATTTGAGGTGTATGTAAGTGTTCTGGACCTATCATTCTGCATAAGCCCATCCTGTAGGTTTGGGCTGTCTATAGACTCTTATGGGTCAAGACATTTGTTCTAACACAGGCTTTCGAGTGCTTACACTGCATTTAAATTTCATTCTGACCTGTTTACAGGTCAGTGCCTGAATGCTGCCAACCCCTGTATACCTGCTCCGATAGTTTCTCCTCTGTTTTCCCTTCATATGACCTTACTGCTGATCAATAAGTAAATTCTTCATGATGAAGGAGGCCAAGAAGGTTGTAATGACCTCAATGGAATGGATTGTCTTATAGGGCCAAGTTCGTACATTGGCTCAAAAGCTGCATCATACCACCATACCATGTGTGACCCATACCATGGCTCGAGTAAAGTATATCGTAGGGACCAATTTCATTCGGGAGATGATATACAAAGGGCAATTGTCAAACGATTGGCTGTGCGAGGGTGAAGTGATTCGCGTCAGGATACATGACACACATGGAGAAAGGGGGACAATAATTAATGCCGAAAGATTCGGGACTGAACCGTGAGGCATGCAAGCACTAAGGGCCACCGGTCAAGTTGAGGACCTTCTGAACGGCTTGCTCAGCCATAGACATGATCATGCCATGCGGGTTACCCATGGGCAAACCAGGAACCTATGAAATAGTGATGAGATGGTACGTAAAGGGATAGCGAACTCAGGCCTTACGATGGAAGCCTAGAAAATAGGGGAATAAGATCGTAGGAAGAACAATAAGATTAGCGTACATCAATGATAAAAAGGTTGTTTGTGTTAAAAACTTTCGCATTCTCGTCAACTACAGCATTAGAGGGTGAATCACCAATAGAGCATGTCCCAACCCAATGGTTGGAGTTGAGAGATCCCTATAAAGTGAGATGAGATAGACATGGTGAAACAAAAGAATATCAATTTACGTACAGGATCATACTTGTTTACTGCGAGTTGATTTGGCGTGAAAGAAGATACTAGACGAATCCGATTGACTGACCGTAGTCTGTAATAGTAGTGGTGTTGTCAGGAGTAATCATAGTCAACCCAGGCACTTAAATGAATCAGAAAATCGTTAATGCTCCCTAGTAGATGTCACACCTTGGTTCATGGTGGACAGCAAGTCATTGATACCCTGAATGAGAATTTGTTTGTCGATGGGATCAGTAAACCAGGGATTCACTAATGCACGAGATGTCATGGCAGCATCAATGCCGATGCGGCCCCGAGAAGAAACTCCAGTAGACCTAAGTGATGCCTGTTCGAATAACGTTGAAACCGATGACTTGAACTCACAAATAAACGGTGATTGTCATGACCTGGCTTGCGTTGTAAGAATAGTCCGTTGTCACGGACGCAGCACCAGGGCGAGCAGTTCCTTGCATCTACTATGCATTAGACAAGTACTTGACATTTGGACCTATGACAGTTCTGACCCAACGTGTCCTTCCGTCTTGGGCTCCATATGCGCGCCAAAAGTTCATGCTATGGAAGTTAACGCTGTTGTCAGAGCAGTATTCATACAACTACAGTGGATGTTTCACCGAGGAGATGCTTGAGCGAAAACCCCAGATTGATCTTGGAGATACTGTGCCGCGTCAGCGGGCCGAGGATCTGCCCAGACATTTTCCCAATTATCATAAGCATCAATAGATGGATGAGTGAAAACAAGCTGGAGAAGGCATCAACGGATATTGTATGAGAATATGATTGAATTTTTACATTGATTGAAGGGTTATCTTGTGCCTGGAAGCGACATGTGCATGTATCGTAGACAAGAGTTTACAGACACTCACGTTCATTCCAACTGGCAAGTTGATCCACTGGTTCTGTGGTGGGACGCCCGGACCTGCGTCGGCACTGTTTCGAGCAATGTTGATCATGTCGCTTGGTCCGATCCCGCTACGGAAGAGGATACGGGGAGTGCCAAATGAACCTGCTGATAAAACGACTCGACCATTGGTGGTGAGTGGAATGACGCCGTCAGGTCCGAGGGAGGTGTCATTGGTCTTGACGCCGATAATTTGAGCACCATTTCGCACAACATTCAGGACATAGACATATTGCTTGTATGTAAAGCTCTTTCGTGTCTTAGCGGTTCTGAAGTAAGTCGCAACAGGTCCAGCACGCTTGCCATTCATAAACTACACGAGGCATCATCAATTTCATGACTTGGCACATGAACATATCTTGGAACTAACATCGTACGCGCTATACCCATAGGCATGGTCCTTCCAGTCAGGGTTGTCATTGATAGTGATTTGAGAATAGCCCTGGGAATCTAGCAGCTGTGAAACAATATTAGAGACTTGCTCAAGATAGCGTTTTCCATCAGTTGAGGGGTGATCCGTAGGGGGAAGTCGTGCCCTGAGTTTAGCTGTGTAGGGCGTATGATTTTCCCATGATGCAGGAAAGCCGACGGCAGGAGAAAAGTCAGACGCAGGAGGCAACCAGTAGAGGCTAATAACCTTTATTAGTACATGGAAAATCTGCCGGAGGCTTGAGGACTCACGCTCCATTGATGGCTGTACCTCCACCGACCAGACAGCCAGCAAGACTATTGACGTCTTTGCACCACCAGAATGGATTTGAATCCAAAAACATCGACTCTCAAAATCGCATCACTCTCAGATAATTGCATATCGGGTCTAGAAACCTTACCAAATAACCCCGGGATGTCGAATTTGGTGAGCTACCAAGAGTATGAATTGTTGAGGTCGGTGATGTGAAGCATGTGTCTTGGGCTTACATTATATCCTTGTGCCCACGGTGGTCCATAAGTACCACCTGTTTCAGCTGTGCTAGGGCCTCCACGCTCAAGAAGGAGCACTTTCTTTCCAGCTTCGGAGAGACGATCAGCTGCCACGAGCCCCCCTGGACCACCACCGACAACAATATAATCGTACGGCGTCGCCTAGAAAGCATTGCGTCAACTACGCGACCACGATGAAGTAAAAATGATAGGTTACAGAAATAGTGTGGATAGTGGTCGTAGTAGTCTTAGTAGTAGTAGGGGAAATGGTCGTAGTACCACTCCCAGAGCGGCCAGCGGCCCATTGATTGTAGTCTGTTGCGGACACATGAGCCTGGGAGTAGTCGAGGCCAAAAAAACCAACTGGAAGGGTATCAGAACCGCAGAAGCTAATAGCAAGTGGGCCACGAACAGTCCGTATGTTCTTGGAAGGTGCTCTGAGGGTCCGCAGGATCGTCTACGCCAACAGAAGAGAAGACCCAAGCGGGAACGCCGAAAGAACTAACGGGAATGGAATTAGTTCCTGTACTAGTGGACCATGCTGAAATGTCGGCGAAAGTCAGTAAGAATGCACTAAAAATTAGATTGATTGCTCACTGATGCAGTTCTGGCATCTATATACCCACTTCCAGTGGGTGGAATTGACTTTTGTAGAAGGGAGGTCGGTGAGAATAGGCCCTGACATAGGTCTACGATTAGACATCAGATTATTCCTCAACAGAGAAAGGTCTATTCTTACAATGGCTGTACGTAGTCACTGCCCTCGTGTAAGAAGACATGTCTGGTCTCGCAATTCGAAGTCAAGGAGCCACTCACGTCGCATAACGCGCTGACCGGACAATGGAATTGCCATTCGGCCAGACTGTAAGAAGTAGATTCTGCAACATTTGGCCGCCGGGAGATACTCCAGCCCATCTTGCATCGAGAGGGGCCACAATTTCACCAATGAATTCATTGGCAAGGCTCCCTGTAGAATCAAGAGGAGGGAAAATGTACCCGAAAGTCATCCCGTGAACAGGTTCCGTGTAACCATAAAATGGGATGTTGTTATCAGGATCGATGTACTGACCCCCGGCCTGCGACAATACTGTTCGCTTCAGTTACGACAAAGTACAGAACTGATTATAATCGCAGAACTCACCGGGCACTACGAGCGGTAGAAGCAATAAAAATGTTTTTACTAACATCCTACGTCAAAGTCTGGTGTTATGGAAGACGAATTGAGCATTCTGAATGACTATTGTCCCTTAATAAGTACTTCATCCTTCATGCCATGCCAATTCTACGACTGCTAAGCGAGAAACCTCCGCGTAGTTATGTGTGACCTAGAAAACCCGACCCCACAAGCGACCGGCCGTAACAGCTGCAAAGACAGATAAAAATAAGTTGAGAGTGCTGTTTGTTTGAGCTCACAGATAGAAGGCGAAGCAAAAAAAACAGCGATAGTTGTGATTGAGGAACGAAATATTTCGCCGCAAGAAGTGCTGAGGTTGGACTTGGTAATTCAGCGACAATATCACCGTACCAAACTTTGAGATAGGTTGGACCTATAAGATGTATTTCTGAGAATCCGACAAAAAACCGCGATATTCCCAATGGAACATAGGTTGTTTCTTGACGTCTTGCACATGAGAACTCGTATACGTGATTGTGGGGGATGATTCATGGTACCATTGGAGGGTCATGGGAATCGCTTGACGCATTCCGTCAAGCGAAACAGGAGCAGTAACTTTAAGCGCAGCGCTTGCAATGTAGCGCAGATGATAATGAAGCAAGGAATCAAGGACCAAAAGCCTACTTACATCGTGATTACGGTGTGTTACGTGTTAGGACGGGCCCCCTACCATCTGCATGCTATAGAAAGACAAAAACTTGGACTTGACACTTGATGGAAGGAGGAGACGGTTGGACCACGGCTAAATATCGCTTGCACAGAGAGTGTCATTACCTCGTAAAACGTATTCACCAAAGGGAAACAATGCTGTAGCCCTGCACGTCAACGTCAGTCTTTTCTCTCATGGCCACCCTTTGTCCAAATTAAATGGCTGATTGTTTTGTAGAACTATTCCTTGATTCAGCAAGCTGAATGCATCGTACTCCGCCAAATTTCATCTCCAGATGCACATAACAGAAATGATGGCGGAGAAGAGTCGACCAATTATTTAATCAACTTGGTTGTCACCATTAGGTTTGGACTACCGTATATATAGCTTCAAAGTTATATAGCTTCAAAGTTACAGATGCCTATAGTCTGGGAAGGCCTAATCTCCACCAGTCACTCGAGACACGCCTAGACAAGAGAAATTGATTTCATAACGGAGGGTGTTTCAGCTCATCTTTGCGAGCATCATCATCATCCCTGTCAAAATTTTCGAATCTGCAGCTATCGTGGCCCTTGAAGATATGATAAGTCCCCTTAAAAATAAAGCTACTTTTTATTCAAATTCGGCAATTAATCAAGGCCTGGAGTAGCACTTGTAGGCTGGAGTACATGTCGGACTGGCTGACCTGGGGCAGCACCTCCGAAGAGGGAAGATAACATATCGCCAAATGGATTGGTCGCTTGTGTTCGAGGCGGAGGTATTGCAAAGTACAATGTCGCAATCTCGTTCAGAACCTGGGCAACAGAGATCATCATCCTGTGTCAAAACTCATGCCCTGGATACATACTTTTCGGACCTCTGCAACAGCAAGTGGACCGCCTTGGCTTGAATATGTACCGCAAAGTCGCACCCAGCTCTCGCGAGCAACCTTATTTTGACCGCCATTAGCTCGCTGACATGTAAGAACAGCTAGCTGAGAGAAGTTGATGAGAGGGTCGGTGGTCATTGTAACTTCGTTGTCTCCAATTTGAATCACAGCGGCAGGGGTGGTTATGGTAGTTTTGGGTAATCCAGATATGAAATGCTTGGTAAATGTCCGCGCCGCAAGGATGTTACCGTTCAAGAGATAGCTGAGTCACACGTGAGCATGAAAAAGAGACAACAAACTAGTATGACATACGGAAGACTTCCTCGTAATGCAAACAATCCCAATTTCTCTCCATCTGACCATTTCAAAAACATCTCTGCGAGTATACGTGCACTGTCTCTCTGACCAGACGCCAGAAAGTGAGGTTCTGCACCGTACAAATCTCCATCTAAAGAATCCGCTTGAGTGCATTATTCCAATCACGCAACAATGACCCACCTTTGAAAAGGAGTTCGCCGATGTAACGTTGCAAATCGGGGTCACCAGAAGGGCAAGGACCAAATTTTGACGACCATCTACGACACAGATAAACTAAAGGAAGAGTCCGAGATTATAAGCACCCACGCTATTGCCTTGTCCGCTAATGTTTTTCTCCACGTTCCATCAGACCCAGTAAGAGCTAGTAGCTGTGTGAGTTTACCTGGACCCAACCCCATGCTCAGTGACGAGAGATATGAGATATATACACAATACACATACCTCTGCTCTCTTCTGTCACAGGTTCCTTTTTGTTATCGTAGACTTCCAACAGAAATCCTGCAAGATCAACACCACTGCCAACCTGTCCCGTTTTCAAGAGTTCGCGAGCACTCTGGAAAAGGACATCGATTGCAGTGTCATATTGACCCGACTTCACATAACGCGAGGCAAAGGTCCGAGCCTTCTGATGAGCTTCATAGGGCGATTTTTCAACTTGAGGAAGGATTGCATTTAGGGCTCTTGTTGACATAGTACGAGTATTGAGAAGCATGACGGATACACCAGCCGTTCAATTATGATATCATTCAACGATGATCGGAGTCCGCCGGTGGTATCGTTTTCGGCAATCACTTGATTGTTCACCTTTCCTGAGGGAATTGACATTCCAGTGGAATATCTTGGGTCTGATGTATTTCACATTC
>Ga0157363_1006876_pt1 | contig 10739 bp, 4 predicted proteins | sample AttsexASBM1_FD_111477 | JGI IMG/M metagenome (GOLD analysis project Ga0157363, IMG submission 111477) | Fungus gardens microbial communities from leaf cutter ant in Ribeirão Preto, State of São Paulo, Brazil - Atta sexdens ASBM1 | ecosystem: Host-associated > Fungi > Mycelium > Unclassified ...
AATGGGAGAAAGTAGTGGCCAGCGATGGACAATACTTTGAATCATAAATGTATAACCAGTTTTTTACAATAAAGCCTCGAATTTCGGAAAAAAACGGCGGAAGCAAAGTTGTACACCTAATAGGTTATTCCAGTAGCGGATTCCCTTCCAATTCCACGAAATGGTTCCACTTTTTTTCACGGAGTTGAGTGTCCCTTATCTCGTGCTTCGTGGTACTAAAAATTTCTACTTTCCTCATCGATTTTAATGAAATTAGATTCATTCGATGCGTTTTTGCATGAAATGAACAAATATGGCAGAAAAAAGTGACGCTCTATCCCAGATAGATATTAATCATTATAGTTAACAACTATTAAAGTTAGAAAATCTATCACATTAATTGTATAGAGACATGAGAACATGTAAGTGAGAGACTAGAATAAATATTTTTTGTTTTAATTTCATCAAAATGTTGTTTTAATTTCATCAAAATCAGAGGAAGGTAGAATTCTTGAGTATTACCTTTACCTTATTTTATTTTCTTCAGTAATAAAAATGTCAAGATGCAATATATATGCCGCACCTATCAAAAACTTAATTTATTAAGTATTATTTACTATGTTTAAAGTAAACGAATTATATCAGTAAAAACTTTGTACTGTTTATTACTATGAAAAAAATATTAGAAATCTGAAATATTTATTTTTCGTATTAACAAATGAACTTTTTGAAATCCTCGCACTTTTGCCGTATATCCTGTAGAAGTGAGATATATGGCTACTTATAGAGGGAGGGGAAAGTATGTACGGCTCATGAAAAATTTACAAATAATGTGCATAAATAAGACATAAAATGACACAGTAACTTCTAAAATGCATTTATAAAGTTTTATTAAGCATGATAAATATGTATACGATGTAATAAATAATAATTACAATCTTCCTACATATATTACAAGTGTTATGACATGAGGTACATGTTTCATATAATGTGTTCATTGAATTTAGTGCAATGAATTCAATCTGCACACTTTTTTTTTTATTTTGAGCATAAATCTCGTCCATTAAAAATGTATATCCCAAACAGGGATATGATATACAAGACAACAAATTAAACAAAGAATACGAAAGCAAAGCACTTGTATTTTCCCAGCAAACGAGAATGGATTAAAATGGATTGAAATTTATTTCTATCTGAATACGTATTTTAAATAGCGAATACTTTTTTTGGATTTAATTGGATTTAATTGGATTCAATTAGATTCAATTGGATGCAATTGGATTGAAAAACTATTTCTGAAAATCTGAATCCATTCCAATTTATTTCAATTCATTCTCGTTTGCTGGATTGTTATACAACATGCTTTATTATTCCTGTACACGTATATTATAAAATACTACTAAATCACTCCCTACAGTAATAATTTTATATAGATTATAATTTATAATGGCGCTACTTATTACAGATAAATCGATTCAATTCATAATAATTTCATTAATATTAACAGTAAAAAGCTGAAATCATAACTCAATATTAATATAATATAATATAAAGGCATGTAATAGAATAGTTGCAGGAAAATTATCCCCATTCCTTCTATTTTTTCTGATTTCTGTAGGTAAATCCTAGCGCGGCGTATTTGCCAGTTATTTTAAGCCCAGCAAACGAGAATGGATTGAAATGGATTTAAAATGGATTCAGATTTTTAGAAATACGGATTCATGAATGTTAAAATGAATCCTTTTCATTCTTGAATGCATTTTTATTCATTTATAGAAATTGCACAGAACATCTCTATGCCTAAAAATAATATTAGCATTTTCTACCACATCGTGAATACTACTCAATTTAGAATTGTGAATAGGAAGTACAGTTTTTTTAATTCAATTAAATTCAAAAATAATATCAGCAATTTCTGTGCAACGTGAATACTCAATTCAATATTCTGAATATGAAATGAAATTTTTCAATCTAATTGAATAAACAAATTTTTATTTAAAAATAGACCATAATGCTACTTAAATTATTCAAAATTATAAGTAGAAAATTTTTCGTTTTAATCCAACTAAGTTCAAAAAAGTTGTAACGTAAAAATAATTAAATTATATTTTTTTGTTTCTCTTTGATTAGAAATAAAATAAATGATCGATGTGAATACTCGCAAACCAAGTCGAACACAGCCCGAATATTAGGCTAATCGGCCACACGGCGTGTGGCATCGGCCAAACGAGATTAGATTATCCGATACTTACTATGTTGTCTCATAGTAATGTAAATTGTTTATACTTTATTATATCTGTTAAATAATAATATTTTTATTATATATTTATATATTTATAATATATTTATATAATTTCGTTACTAGTTTAGTTGATTGTAATTGAAGTTGAGAATGAATAACACATTTACCAATTGAAGAAGTGATGTAGCAGGTAACGTAGAAGATTCATAATCCAGAGGTCCCATTGCAGGTTCGAATCCCACTAAGGTGCGTTTTTTATATAATACCAATTTGAGTCAAGTATAATTATTACAAATGTCTTAAGAATAAAATTTGTAACCCTTAAATATAAATATTTTTTTAAATATTAAACTAGTGTCAGCTGAGATCCAATCCATTTCAATCCATTCAATCCATTTTCGTGTTTAATTTAAAGTACGCATTAAAAAAATTTTAATCCATTTTAATCCATTCCCGTTTGCTGGGAGGGTCTGAGCACAAGAATTGTCGTACACTTACTTAGAGACTTAAGTTGTAGATGTAAAAGTAACATACAAGCTTTGACATATGACATACGATTTATTGCCGTCTCTTAGAGACACGGTAACAAGTACGTCATACGTGAAAGCTTGTGCGTTACTTACATTTACAATTTAAGTCTAAGTAAATGTTACGACAATTCTTGTGCTCAGACCCTAAATTGCCCCGATATTTTGCCTCTGACATCATTCTGTCACAATATATACAGTAACGCAACTCTTTATTGGCACCTTTGATGTCAGCGTGGATAAAAATAAACTGCGCATGCTCGTTTGAGGAATATAATCAATTAAGAATATCAAATACTGATATTCCATCTTACTTCTTCTCTTTATCACCTTTTCTTTCTTTCTTCTCAAATATCTTTCGTTATCCAAGATTTTTGTGCTCTCCCAATCGAAGTCATGTCCAAATTTTCTTCTGTGTTCCGTGATGACGGATTTCCAAATTTACTATTAATCTTGTTTCGATGCTCAGCAATTCTCGCTTTTAGTTTTCTCTCCTTCTGTTCAACATATGATGCATTGCAACTTTTGCAACAAATTTTGTATACAACATTTTTCTTACAACCATGCGAAAGAACATCCTTCTGAGATTTGATAATCCCATCAAGCTTATTCATACTGAATCAGAACAATTTGACATTCAGGTTTTATGTAATGTTCTTGAATTTTCTATAAAGGTAAAAAAGGAATTGTAAAGGAATTGTGTTGTTAAACGGGTCGGATTTCAGACGCATGCGCGTCCAATGTAGATTCAATAACGTACCGGTCGCTAGTAAATAGATCATTAGTCGCTAGGGTTGAAAATTTTAATATATTTTATATATTTTACATAGGTATACATATATATAAATATATATAATATATTTCTATATGTATACATAAAATATGTAAAATATATTAAAATTTTCAATATTTTTGAAAAAATTTTACATAGGGGATTAATGATCTTCTGCTTACTAGTAACCGGTACGTTATTGAAGCTACATTGGATGCACATGCGTCTGAAACTCGGCCCGTCTAACAATACTAATGTAAACCGTGATTTCTTATTCTTTTCATTCTTTCTTCGGTTTAACGGAATCTGTTAATTTGAGCGTCTTATAAAATATTGTATAATAAAATATATGAGCAATAAGAGCAGTAACTTAGCACAAAAATTGGTGCGCAAATTTCAATATAATTAATCAATAACTCTACATAAAATATAAATGTACAATAATCTGTACCATCTTATTTGAACGTTTTGGTTTTCTTCAAACCATCATCAGCAAATCATAAATACTTATCATAAATACGTAGATGCTTGAAAAATCTTGTAATAATGTTGAAATTCGAAATCTATGTAAGACTGAGGATGAGCATTTCCCTATTTTCTGGTTGGGAATAACTGTAATTTGTCTCTTCTCTCTTCGTTAAAAAGCCAAGTGACTGACTCCCGTTGGGATAACATATGTTATAATTTTATATCGTATAATAAAATAATATAGTAAAACTAAGCCTTATATTCTTGTTATCCTTTATATAACTTGACTTCTGACATTTGGAATAACGAATTATGATCTATGAAGAATGAAAGTTGGCTTTTTAACGAAGAGACAAATTATGGCTATTCCTAATCAAAAAGTATAGGGAAATGCTCATCCTCAGTTTTATATAGATTTTGAATTTCAACATTGTCACAAGATTTTTGTCATCTACGATAAATATTTATGGATTTGCTGATGATGATTTCAAGAAAACCGAAACGTTCAAATAAGATGGTACAGATAATTATTGTACATTTATATTTTATGTAGACATTATTGGTTAATTATATTGAAATTTGCGCACCAATTTCCGCGCTGTGTTAATGCTCTTATTGCCTTATTATTATATATTGCTATTATATTTTATTATATTTTTTAATTTCGGGAGATTAATATTTAACATTTATATTTTTAATTGAGTGTCTTATGTTTGAATAAAGATCTAAGACAAGAGTTCATCATGTCAAAAATAAATTTGATGGAATAATCATTTTCTGAAAAGATGTTAATAATAAATATAAGATTCTCCTCATGACATTTGGGGTGTGGCAATAAAAACATTCTATCATGTTCATCAAAACAGCTCTCTGAGAGAAGATGGAGGGACAAGAAACTGAAGTATCTTACAGAAAAAATTGGTTATAATAAATTGGTTTATAGAGTGTGTTAAATTCTATTACCAACATATCTAATAAAGAATGGTACCTCAATTCCAAATCTTTTCAAGGCATTTTTCTCAAGATACTGCATGAAGAGTATATCCACATAAACTTGCCGCAGAAACGTATGCATAAAGAAAATTATTCAATCGCATTTCTCTTATAAAGATGCACATAAAATGTGATTGAATAATTTTTTTTATGCATATGTTTATGCAGCTTTACAAGTTTGTGTGGATATACCCTAAATCAAGCAATGATGGGAGATCCCATGGGAGTTCCGAATTTCTGTCTGTAAATCTTGCCATCGATGGTGAAAAAAGTTGATTCTAATATTAGTTGTAAAGAATTTAAAAATTTAGTCTTGGGTCCTTATTCTTGAAAAGTATCATATATGCACTAGGGCAATATATATAAACTAGGGCAATACTATAGAGGCATTCTCCATGAAGCGGATCCCCCCTGCCCAGAACAGTTTTGAAAAAAATGAAGTCTGTGACGGCTCAAATTAAAGCTTGTGACACCTACTTTCAAAAGCCGCCTTTTTTTAATTCAAAATGGCGTATCCAAGATGGCGACCGATTTCACAATAGTTTTAGCAAAATTCAACTACTTTGCTAACCTACTTAGCAATGCATTACGGTGAAAAATAATTCGATCTGAAGTTATCACGTTTGGTAGAGTAACCAAGTAAACGTAGATTCGATTTTGACTTCCTTTTCATTGCTGAGTAGGTGATTAGCAAATTAATTGAATTTTGCTAAGACTACTGAAATCAGCCGTCATGAATACGCCATTTTGAATCAGAAAAAGTCAGACGGCTTTTGAAAGGAGTGAGGCTCGATTGCGCACATTATTGATTGAACACACATAGACCCGATTGAACACAGATTCGACTGGACACGGACCCGATCGGACACAGATTTGATTGGACACGGACCCAATCGGATACATAGGCATTAGGACAGACCCGATTGCCCATTGATCCGATTGCCCATTGATCCGACCTAATTGCACATAGATTCGATTGTGCAACGACTCGATGCACCCACTCTGCTGAACACAGCCATTGATTGATTGACATTCCACAGAAATTAGAGGTTTGTTCGTATCACATGTTTCAATAAGCTCCAACATGATGCTTTTGAAGCTTTCATGGATATTTTCTTCAAAGATACCAGAAGATTTGCAAGTTATTGCCATGTTTTTATCCATTGTTAAGAGCAACGTTTCATAAATCTTGCTATTTATTTATCAGGAAGAAGAGCATTACTGATACGTATCATATGAATATGCTTCTCGCACTGAATGAGTAAAGTGAACAACAAGGTTCACAAAACATTGGCATTAGCAATGAATAAAAACACGGCGATAATCTGTAAACCTTCTAGTATGCTCCAATATACTTCTACTATAATTCATGGAGCTTGAAGAAAAGCCGAAACGTCTGTAATTACGTTTACTATTTATTAAATTTGGAATTTTCATATTGATTACACACAAAAATACACACTTTCATTAGTCCTTATTTAATCTCTTGTATTTAACATTTTCGAGAATTGTTTTTTTTATTTTTTATAAATAGAAAAAGAGTGTTTATATCTGAAGGAAAGGCAGTATACCTGAGAGATCACGTTCCAATTGAACAAGCAACGGACCCGAAGTGACTGTCCGTGTCTCCTCCATATTTGCGACGTCATACTCGATTGTGAGAGATGCGATCGGTGTGTCCGAGTTCCTTTTAAGTGCGTGTTGTGCCTCCGTTAAAGTGAGTCCCCTCAAGTCAGTATCATCTACCGCCAACAATCGATCACCGGGTCTGACTCTACCCTCTTTGGCGGCTGGACCGTCCGCTTTTATCCCCGTCACTACCAATGCTCTTGACATTCCTCCACGAAGAGTTACACCGAGACTACCGTCTTCGCGCTCCACTTTCACTTGCGCGACTTTTGATGAGACGCTAGAAAGCGACGACAACGCGCCAAAAATATTCACTTCTTGATCATCCAGTAATAGAAAATTATGAGGATGATACTGTATCTGTGTTAATGTCTCTTCTGTTCTTGAATCGGAACTTGCAGATGTAGCAACACTTCCTGGCCTAGCACGATTCTTGTGCGAGCGCATCGTAACCAGTCTTAATGAACTGAACATCTTTGTCAACTTCTATTTCGATTTGAAACCGTAATAATTCAATAGATATATATATATTGCGCAAAAATCAATCAACTTAAAATAGTTATTATTACTTTTCCAGAAAAGATAATCTTACTAACGACTTTACTAGTAGTACACTTTCTCTTTCATTTGCTTATAATTTTACACATATGGACATTCCAGTTTACATAATTAAGTGATTAATCACAAATCCCTTACAATACAAATGTAAAAAAATTTCTTTTTTTTACAGTGTAATCTCTTATTTATACTAAATTATATTAATGGATTATGTACATTTTAGATGCGTTCGCTTTTCACATACTTACATTTATAATAAGCGTTATTTTTAACGGTTTGTTTTGGTTTCCCAGCGTTGTAAACGCTCTCATGACATCAAGCAAGTTATTTACTTTTGACTTTGCTTTGATCCAGGCAGATCAAAGCTGTGATCGATTTGAACATTTTCGGCGTTTTTCAGTACTTCTATTCTTACTTTACATCTAAAGAATGGTAAACAAATGATGATTATAAGCGCTTAAAGCGCATGAGTGTCCAAGTCGACCGCAGCCAATGTTAAATTGACATTAAAATCGGAAATGATTGAAAAATAACTTTAAAATCACGATATACGTTAAAATAGAAATGAATTCATTTAATAATCATTTTGGGGTCATTTTGACATATTATTTTGATATCATAATGATTTAATAATTCTGCTTGGATGACCAATTTATAAGTACAATATCACAGTGTATACAGTAGTGCAACTCTCTGTCGACACTTTTGATGTTAGTGTTGGCCAAAATGGAGTGTATACATACGAAAGTAAGTTACCTAGTTGTGATTACCACCTTCTTTCTCTTTTCATCCTTTTTTCACTCTGTCAAAATTTCTCGCAAAAACTCACTAGATTTATTCGCATCGCATTCCAACGAATTTGAAGTGAAGTAAGTGCTATTGTAGGAACATATTGGAGCATATTAGAGCATACGACGTGAATAAACTACTATTGCAATGAAATAATTTAAACTTTATGAAAATAAATAAAAATAAATTGTAAATATATAGAAAAATAAAGAAAAAATATAGAAAAATTAGAAAAAATATATATTAAATTACAATAACTTAAAAATATATATTTGTATAAAGAAATATTATATATCTATGAAATTATATATCTATGTAATTATATATCTATGAAAATATTATGAGAAAGCTGATATAAAAGAAATTTATATATATATATATATGTCTAAAAAAGAAGTTTAAAATATAATAAATAAAAAGAAATATTTTTCTCGGTTTTCTATGTTAGTTTCTTTTGTTCACTTTTTCACTTTATTACTTTTTCACAAAAATTAGATTAATCTCTCGAAGTTTCTCACACAACATTTCATCAAATGGACAATACACGTAATACTTCTCTCTAAATTTCTATTCTGAACCATGTATGCTTGAAAGACAAATGTTTAAGTGAAACATTGAAACGCTCATTTAAATAGATAGAAAGAGAGAGAAAGAGAGAGAGCAATAAAAAAAAGAAGAAATGAGACGGGGCAACTTACTTACTTCACGCATGCTCCATTTTGGCCAACATAAAATCAGCAGAATTGCGCTACTGTGGCAATATGGTGAATGAAAAAGATTAATTTTATTTGCATAAGTATTTTGTCAAGTATTTTGTCAATTAATAATGAAGAGAATTGTGATCCTTAGAGTAAAAATAATTGAAATTGAAATTGGTTCTTATATAAACACCTAATTGTAAGTAAAAAAAGGATACTTTGTTTGGAAAATTATATGAAAAAATTAGTAGTAATGTATTGTATCATGTTATAATATAGCTGCATCCCATAAAATGATATATTATTTTATTGTGAATGATATATCATTTCATCTTTGTTAAATAAGAATAAAATGATTATGAGCAATATTGCTTCGCAAAGAATTAGTGATAAAAAATTCAAATCACATTTCAGGTTTTTAAGTTTCAATTTTATTTTCAATAGAAAAAAATTATATGTATTTATTATACTGTATTTAGGCCTTGTTAGCCTTGAATATGCTAGATATTTTAACGTATATCGTGATTTTATTTTGGGTGCGTTCTGAATTGATGCATGTAGCACGTAGGCCGGTATTCATAGTCTTATTTCAAGACCGTCTTAAATAATGTCTTAAGACTGCTAATACAGCCTTCTAATTGGTTCGTGACTTAAGACTGTACTTAAGATGATCTTGAATATGAGTATCTGACTATGAATACCGGCCATAGAGTCAGGGTCTGAGCACAAGAATTGTCGTAACTTAGAGACTTAAATTATAGACGTAAGTAATGCTCAAGATGTAGACGTAGTAACGCTTTAATGTATGACTAGAGTCCTATATATGAGAGAAGTGACATTCATCCCTCACTACTACCTTTAACACATGTTCAGCACCGCCATATTTAGCCTGTTCCAATTGACCAGCTGACCAGTTCCCATGAAACTATTTACTCTATTATAAAAACCATGAATCATGATCTCAGGATGAGATTAAGTAAGTATTAATGTTTTTGTATTTTCTTGTTGAATAAGCGATTAAATATGTTACACAAAAGATAAACGGCATAAAGGTAAACGGCATTGTATACAATTAATTTTATAATTTTATTGAATGCATTATTGCAATAACATTATATATTTTTATAACATGATTACTATTGTAATTGATATTTCTATTTTGCCAGAAAGTATTTCACAAATACAAAGATGACATATATAAAGAAGATAATATAGATCAGGTTAGTTTAATTATCATTAATTATTTCATATTTCATTTATAAATATACATATATACATATATGTATATTTGTTATGAAATATTATATTTTCTACTAAGTTTTTCTGACATAGCTATTTTTCTTGGTACAAAATGGATCAACCTTTAAAAAATTCGAGAGATCAACGCAATCCAAAAATTCTTTGTAATATTGCAAATAAATCATCGATCAATTGAGAATCCAAATTGATAAAGCTTCACAAACAATTATCTGTCTAAAACACGAACAAAACACGATGCAAATCTAAATAAATTAAATGTGATGCTTTCTATTGAACAAATGAAGAATGAGATGTGTTCTACGAAGCGATTAATAAAATAATATAAATCAAATTATATGTTTATTTATAACAATAATTATAATATTATAATATTATAACTTAAGCTAATAGTATTATAACTTAAGCTAAGTGTGAAACAAACACTGAAATATATCTTCTTATTCTTTATACTAATATTTCGATTGAAATATAGGCTTCTTACTGGATTGTTCTAAAATTTTTTTCCTCACTTTTGTCAAAAATTAAATGTTATATATTCTCTATTTTAGGTATGTGTATGTATTAGTTCAGTAGAAAGGAAACATATGCTCTCCATTGCGGGCACAATATGGCTGCTTTAATTAGGTGGGGAGTAATATCAATCAGAAATCGCGATGTCGCTCTTCTCATATTAGATGTAATAAAAAGAAATCCATTATTTTTGCATGAAAATAATGGATTTCTTTTTACTACCTTTTTATCTAATATATAGGACTCTACGTATGACGTACGATTTATTGCCGTTTCTTGGAGATACGACAATAAGTTGTACGTCATACGTGAAA
>Ga0157363_1006877_pt1 | contig 10737 bp, 5 predicted proteins | sample AttsexASBM1_FD_111477 | JGI IMG/M metagenome (GOLD analysis project Ga0157363, IMG submission 111477) | Fungus gardens microbial communities from leaf cutter ant in Ribeirão Preto, State of São Paulo, Brazil - Atta sexdens ASBM1 | ecosystem: Host-associated > Fungi > Mycelium > Unclassified ...
GGAGAGAGCGCGAGAGAGCATTTAAAAGCGGCGGCCTGTCACCGATTTTCATAATTCACAGCTCGTTAAATTTGTTTCGCTTTTTGCCCCGCTTTTCGCGGTTACGCGCCCCGACGCCATTAATCTACCTTCGGTCGTTTTCAATGAGTTTAATCGCGTTTCAAAAACAATATGGGTCAACGCCACGCTTGTGTTATTCCTGACACGTGAGCATGACCTTCTCGCCATTTTCATTTCGATTTCGGTTCCCATTCATGCCGTTGCAGATAACACGCGATAATGAGCGCCGGTGTTTTTCGAAAGTTTGACGTTGCGACATTCCGAGTCGCGTTTTGTATTGCATTTGTAGCGAGGCAAGAACGAAATTCTATAAAGATACGATTTAAGGCGAAATTTAAGTTTGCTCTTTTCAAAATGTCTATATTTACGATTATTCGTTTACTATAACGGTAGGAAAGCAGTCATATTATAACCGTTTTATATATTATATAACTAAGTATATATTATATACACCAGCCAAGTTGTATACACATCTATAGATTTATATTCTAGCGAAATGGAGGAAGGTGAACACAATTCAGTGGTATTTCCTTCGTACGAGATCGATGATCAGGAAATTTCCCAAGGTACGATCGCAAATCTCCGAGACTTTTCACGAGATGTCTGCACAACCTTCCTTCAATATGTTCCCATGACTTCTCGGTGGGAAACGCTAACGTCTAATATTAAAGGCTACAAAAACTTCTGTGACGCCCTTCGTCCTTCCTTGGGGAAGGAAATAGGAACAACGGTCTTTGCCCTCAATGGCGTGGACGCGAAGTTGCGGCATCAAACTCGGAAACTGAAAATTTATGCAGTAAAAACAGTCGCACTTTTGTTTAATGATTTATTATATTAATTTAACGGTTTATAGAATTAATTACGCTGGTCAATTTGATCTCTGTATTTATATTTATCTACGAGTATCATATAAAAGTAAAATCAATGAAGCTTGTTAAAGCTTATCAGTTGTATTTCATTAATACAGACATCGTTAAAAATGTATCGTTTACAATGATACCGTATCTGATTTAACAAGCTTGATAAACAATAAAACGATTGTTTAATAATATTTTACAAATAAGCAAACTGTCTTATTTTAATTGTATTAAATCAAATTATTTATAGTGTGTGTGTGTATATATATATATATATATATATATATATATATATATATATATATATATAAATTATGCGATTTACAGCTGTGAATTAAATGAAGAATAAATTAATAATTTTACTAGCAAAATGCTAGCGAAATATATAACCTTGAAATATTCGAGAAGCCAAGAAACTCCCTCGTTTCCGACGACACTGCAAGATCAAGGAGGCCCCCTCGGCCTCGGTAGAATTCAGGTGGTTCGCCGGGTGGCATTTCCGATTTAAATGTCCAGGTATCCCGTGATTGTATACCCGATCGAGGTAACTTCTCGAGACTCGATTCCCCCTTGGGTGCTCGCTCCGTCGAGAAGGAAAGGCGAAGGAGAAGGGCGAAGAAGGTAAGAATGCCTTCTTACGATACGGAAAGAGCGCGTGCCAGCTGCCGTTTCGGCATAACCGACGTTTCGGCTTCTTGTTGTCATTGTTATATTCCACTAGGTTCCCCTAACGTCTTGGGGCTGAATGGACTTCGCCTTTCTAACGTCTTAAGAAATGCGTGAACAAGCTGGCTCGTGCCAGGGGAGGAGTAACGGTTTTCGCTTACTCCGACATTACATTATTCCATTCACTTCTGCTTTTGCCAGTAACCTCTTAATGCTGTCTTAATTTTGTCTTAAATATAGAAAAAATGAAATCATCTATATAAAATTCTATAGAAAATCTAATAGGAAAATATAATAGGAAAGATACAATAATAAAGGCAAAGTTTATATAAGATTTATATTGCTATATTTACAGAGTTGAATGCTCTATATTAATATTTTTTTTATCAATATATTCTCTTCTCTCTATTTCTTTTTCTCTCGATATAATTTAATATAAAAATATCTCTCCACAAATTTTTTTGTTTATTAAGCAGATGCAATATAATAAAGAATAGAAACGAGTGAAGAAATAGTCGGAAAGAAAAAGTAGATTACGGGGAGAGGAGGGGGGAATAGAGAGATTTTAGTCTTTCTCTTCTCTGCCTTTTATTGGCTATTTTTCGAGGCAATTATGGAGATACGTTCGTGGCATATTGGCAACCAAGAATATCCAGGATTACTGTCGTCGCCATTTCGAGGAGCAGTTCTTATGGCAGTCAGCCAACATATTTTCTAGTTTTTGCGATAACAGCAATCATATTACAGGCATTATCGGGTACTGAGGATTACTTAATTATATTCAATTGCCAAAGTTTTGTATGTTTGTGTCTATAACGGCACAATGTCTCCACGAAAACGTCTGAAAGCTGCCATTTTTAAAAGTATTTCGGAATGAACGGGGACATGTTGTCATTTTCTAGAGAAACTAGTAAATCGCGTATTGTTGAACGTGTTTTTACGTATTCAATGTAAAATGCAATATAATTTATATGAATATCCGTTTATATAGAAAGTCTATAAAAACTTAACTCGTGTGTCTTGTTAACGACCACACAATTTTAAAGAGTAAAATGAAACATGTTCGAAATAACTCAGCAGGAGATCGAAAGTCATCCTCTCTTCTAAGATCTAAGAAAATAGATACAAGAATAAATAGATACGAATGTATCACGTATCATCGTACGAGGCATCGTGGTTTCTGGTGCAGCTGGACCTTGATCTACATTCAGGGTCCCACAGAATCAACGCACCTTTGATCGCCCTTAAGACTGGAAACATCTGGTTACTGCCAGATATCGATCGAATATCCCTCTAGCGAGTGACAGACAGACAATCCTATATTTGCTGATAATCAACAGGGCACAAAGTCAACGCGTGAGATGTTAAGAATCCATGTTATAAAATTTTTTCCTTAAACAATTTAGTATTTAAAATGCAAATTTCATTCCGATAATTTTTTTTTAATAATTCACAAAGTGAATTCTCATTCGCAAAGTAAATTTGTTAAATTTGCTTAAATTTATTTATTATTGACAATTTCTCTACGAAATCCTCGGAAACGAAAAAACATATCGATGGGAAGAATCTTCTTGACGTAGATAGATGCAATGTGGCACGTCCGCGCAAATCTCCGCGGAGTAAAGCGAGTGCGGCGAGCGGTGGTCTGATCGTTTGAGCCAATCATGCCGTGATTGAGTATAATGGACTTGCGTCTTGTCCCCCAGGCCAGTGGCTCTCGAGCTAACTCGTACGATCTGCAGTCAGCCCTTTCGAACGACTAGTCATGAACCAGATCACTCTTGGGTTGGTCACCAGCAAGCCGTAAGTGACTAGGGCACAGGATGAAGGCTGTGTCCGAGTGAGCGAGCGGCCTGTTGGTATGATAATGAGGAAGGTGACTTCCGACGATCCATGTATCGCGGAGAGTGGTCAAGGGAGAAAGACAGAACAAAAGCGCCGGAATGCACCGATGACGAAGATGGAGAACTGTCGAAGAGACGAGGGTGAGGGAGATGAGGAGGCGAAGGAGAAACATCGACGCTGATGGAGGAGAAACTCCGACGCCGCGTCGCGTCGAGGGTCGAGGGTCGGCCAAGAAGCGGACACTCCAATCCACAACATCCCTTCCGATTCTACATTCATACATAAGCTCTGTACAGGCTCTCCTCCGCTATCGCTTGTTCCTATCTCTCGTCTCTTCCTTCCGCGGCCCTCGCGGTGTAAATTGACATGAGAGACAGGACACGGGGAAGGGGGAGGCGACGTGCGTCAGCGGGTCACGCGTATGTTCGAACCGGCTAGGCTCGAGGAGCGGAAGGCTCTTCGTGATCCACGACGATGCGACGCAGTAGGGGAGGATGTAGCGCGCTCGTAGTGCACCGCTCGAAAGACACTCGGCATGATTGGTCGTGCGCGTGTCTCGGTCGTCGTGTACGCTCACATTATGCGCGTAAGAGAACGGGGACGGCGGAGAGCCGAGAGGGCCTCCTGCGGAGCGAGCCATCGGGTGACGCTGCGTACCCGATGAGGATACGAGCCAATTTTCCCAAACGCCGTCAATTCAGCTAACCAGCTAAATTCGCGAACGCGAGGCGAAGGAGGGAGGACCCCGAGGCGTGTGAGAAAAAGGGAGAAGCCAGAGAAGCGGGACGATGGGCTAAAGTGCTGGAAATAACGCGATGCGTTATTTGCATGAGAAGCGAAAGACTAGCTCGCTCGCGGATACGATGACACCCGTACGGGCCGGTTCCCAAGTATGTCGAATGCATATGTGTGTTGAGCTGTAGCTCAGTTAATCCAATTGAGTCAATTTGGGTTAACTTGAAGTCGTCTAAACAGCTTGTTTAGATATCTCGTAACGTATTCGTAAGCGCGTTTCCGGCTCTCTTCCTTCCTATCAAAATAAGATCCTTTACTCATCTCCGATAAGTTGAAATAAGTAGATTAATTAGTGATCATTGGTTGGTTGAACTAATTTGCGAGTATTATTTTTGTTCTCATTAATAATCGGTCAATATTGATTTTTCATTAGTTCTTATACCACAATTTTCGTTGATAATGTTTACTTTGGTTTTTTTAGAAATTGTATTAGAAATTTCACATAGAAAATTTTGCCAATTATACGGTTGTCATTGTAAAAATAATGCCATTTTCTTATGAAAATGTACTTCTCTGCAGTATCTCTCATTCCAATTTGCAAGTAATGAAGGATTGTAAGTGAGTTAGTTATTCATTTTAGATTTTCCTTAACTAAATTTCCTCTCGATTTAGTGTTATTTCTGTTAGCGATAACATTGGAGTAACGATATCGATCGATTGTTTTGAATTTATTCGGAAATGTTTTATCTTCATGCTTCTCGTTCACAAATACTCTCACATAATAATTGAAAATATGTCTTTCACAAACATTTTCAATTATTAATGAATCCAGTATAATTTATTGAAATATTAAACTGTTATTGTTGTTCGAACTGAAAATAAAATTATTGAATGGAATTGAGCTTGACATTTACGATTTTCTACAATGACTCTTTAGTAGGGCAATTCGCTTACGGCTTACGTCATCGAAAAAGGATCGATGTCGATGATTGTCTGTCGAGAGAGGGCGAAGACGCATCCTAGCCTAACCGTTGTCTCGACGATGATGTAATCGTTGAGCTCTATGCTGCTCTAGTACGGGGCATGCGAGTATTTGTCCAGGATACATACTAGACTCTCCTCCCCAGCTGACGTTGATTGAAGGAATAAGGGAAACGGCGAGCTCCCTCAAGTGCCCACCAACACTATCGCCACCGCCACGATCGCTATCAACGTTTCGCCTCTGCCTGCTGCAGCCCCTACAAATCGACCTCCACGTACGTCATCGTCTCGACCACCTCTATTACGAACGCATAATCACCGTCGTGAGATGCCCTACGCACCGACGCAACGCATCGGATACATTGGAGATTCCTCCTCTTTCAGTCTACACGTTAATTAAACAGGATTTACGTGATTGCATCGAGGCCTCATAATGGGCGTATGAAAGGAGATGAACAGGAGAAATAAACGCGCTTAGAATCTATTACTAGGGTACTCCGGTGTATACGCCACACCTATCAAAAACTTAATTTATTAAGTATTATTTACTATATTTAAAGTAAACGAACTATATCAGTAAAAACTTTATACTATCTACTACTGTGAAAAAAAATATTAGAAATATTTATTTTTCATATTAAAAAATAAATTTTTTGAAACCTTTGCATTTTTGCCGCATATCTCATAGAAGTGGAATATATAGCTACTCATAGGGGAAGGGGGGGAGGTATGTATGAAAAATTTACAAATAATGCATATATATAAGACGTAAAATAATACAATAACTTATGAAATGTGTTCATAAAATTTTATTAAGGAATAAGAATGGTAAATATGTATAGGAAATAATAAATAATAATTTTCCTACATATATTATAAATGTTATGACATGAGGTACATATTTTATGTAATGCGTTTATTGCATTTGTGTACTGAATTCAATCTGCGCAACAAATGGGATATACAAGATAACAAACTAAACAAAGCATACGAAAGCAAAGCACTTGTTTGCTACAACATGCTTTACTATTCCATTACACGTGTGTATCACGAAATAACCACTAAGTCTTTTACACGCCCTACAGTAACCATTTTATGTAGATTATAATTTATGATGACATTACTTATTACAATGACAAATCGATTTAACTCAAAATAATTTCATTAATATTAACAATAAGAAGCTGAATTCATAATACAATACTAATATAACATGAAGGTATGTAACAGAGTAATTGCAGAGGAACTACTCCATTCCTTTTATTTTTTCTGACTTTTGCAGTATAAATTCTAGCGCGGCGTATTTGCCGGAATTACCTTATATACGCAGCTCCGAAAAATGTTTGAGATATTGTCATTATTTAATAAAACAGTTAACAACATTAAAATGGAGAATATATAAATAAATATTAAAATAATAATGAATAATTAAAAATAATAATAAATAATAAAAATATTCTCTTCTTTGTTATGAGAATAAAATTAAATTTCTAATGTATGTTTGTACTCGATTAATTTTCGCACGCAGATCATGAGGACAATGTGCGCTAGACGCGGATAATGTGTGCGTAGAACGTGCCGTTTCCCACGTTCCGCGTTCCAAAAGTGTCGGGAAAGAAATGCGGGGGAAATAGAACGGTTGCGACGAATAAAGCGGAAAAGCTTAAGGGAGTTAGAGAGGGGAAGAGGCAATAGATCTTATTAAGAGACAGAATGAGTCATTCGTGAGCGGTGATAAAAAAAAAAAGAAAGAAAGGCTTGATCGCGACCAAATGTGGAGACCAAATAAAAATTGCCGCGATAGATGGGTGGGTGTCTCAGATCCGGAACTTGTTGACAATGGTGCGGAAGGCGATACACCTGGACGGTCGCGAGAAGCGTGCAAGTATTGACCCATCGCGCGCTATAACTGCACGGCGCGCGACTACGACTAAACTTTCACGCGCGTCTCACGTGGTCAGTGGACCTCGTCTCCTGAAAGAGAGAGAAAGAAAGAGAGAGACCGGCCCCCAGGCCATTCGTGCCGCGATTGCATTCGTGATGATGCGATTATTTACATTACTTCCGAATTGGTAAATAAGAGACACGATGTCGGACGCGGAAGCGTGTCGCAACCGCCTCTTTCCGCAGAGGCGCTCCCTCTGGCTATCGCGCCACCACGACCACACCGTCGTAAAATCTTTTCCCGAGTTCGTGCGATGCGAACAGTCCCACGAACTTCGCCGTAATATGGAAAAGAGCAGGATTATTGGATTAACTAGCGATGCATGATTGAGTATCCCGTTTAATGCGAGGAAAATAAGATGTGCTTTTTGCTGTCTTTACTCGAATAATTGGTGAGAAATGTATAATAAATTTATCTCATCTGCAATGGCTGTAATTGCATTCTAAAAAATATTGATGTGGATTTAACACCATGGATTGTAAATCTACAACATGATGGCGTTAATATTATATCAACAGAATTAGATACACATCGCATGATGTTAAATCCACCACGATATTTTTGAGAGTGTATGAATAGTATGTTATTGTGTACACATACTCGTACTAATTTTGCATTTAAGTCTATAGAAGCACATACAAGATCGTACACAACAACGTAATTGCGATGGGCGCGGTGCTTTGTTATTAACATGCATGTTAGTTTCATCCTTTCGTCCTTTCAAGAAGTGACGTTATAGTCATATCATCCACGAGTCATTTAACCATCTTTCGAAAGTTATCTTTGTCAGGATATTGGCTCAAAACGGTCGTTTAAATCTCAGGAGTCTAATGACACCCGCGCGATAATAGGGTGGCTGATTTGACAAGCGAAGTGGTTACGAAGACAAATGAGTGCTTTAGTCGTGTTCGAAACCATCGATCGTTCTACAAGCTCAGCCAGATCTTCTCCCCCATTCTCTCTCTCTCTCTCTCTCTCTCTCTCTCTCATTGTGAATAAAATTTCTTACATGATGCTCGTAAGATTTAAATCATACGTGAGATGTAATGAATTAATTATTATTAAATGATAACGATCTGCCATTATGCAAATAAAAAAGTTAATTTTTATATTACTTTAGCTTTAATTTTAAAGTGACCTTCAAAATAATTTACAATATTATAAATTTAAATTTAATTAATATTCAATTTTTACTAAATGATCGTGCGATATGAAAATAAATGAATAATTTTATTTTATTCCAAGTTAACATCTAAAAATTTATAATCCCCTCAATTTTGTTCTAAAATGTTGCATTCTATTTTTTTAAATGTCGTATCCTTTTAATAATAAATATTATAATATAATATATAAAATATTTAATATAAATATGTATAACAAGTTTATCTAATCGGATTTTATCTAATTTTACCGGAATTACTATTTCTTGTTATTATCAATATTGTTTCGCTACCAATGAAATTATTCTTCCGTTGAACAACAAATTTTTATTACATATATTATACTTTATTTATAGTTTATTATACACATAATTTTTTAATTATTATAAACATTATATTTTTTTATAATATGATAATTTTAATAATTCGCAACGTAAATCAATTGTATCGTACATCACGGAAAAAAAATAAATTGTATAACAAACCAATAACTTACTGCGCGAATTCAACATCTATAAGTAAGAAGATTTCATGGTTTATCAAATCGCTAATATGTTATTCAACTGTCAACATTGATACTTTATAGAAAATTGATTGTCTGTATATTACGATTGTAGATTTGCTGAATCAGTGAAGTTTTCAATTGTGTTTTTTTTCCGTAATGGAATTGTATATCTATTGTACGCGATTTGCGTATATTCTCTTACGCGAATAGCTAAGGCAATTATCTAACAGCAGCAAGGTCAGGAGTAGGCGTAACTGACATTATGTCATCCTTTTGTTTTTCCCATTTCACAGATCTTGCGCAGTTGATGTGCATCTGAAGGGGGTTTCCACGAATCTTCTAACAAACTCGAGCTAATCTGTTAATAATGGATAATTTGTTCTAACGAAGTTGTTTGTTTTAAGATAAGACGTACACAATCGAGTAAATGATAATCTCTTAAGTAGTATTTTTTTATTTTATTCTGATAGAGAAATTGAGGGTATACTATAATTATGTATAGCGATGTCTATGCGAAGAGAGAGCGAACCAATATCGTCGAGTAGAGCGCACGCAATTGATTGAGCAAGTTCACAATCGCTTCGCCAACGTTACATTACGCTCGTCAGCTCGTCGCGCGGATCTCCGATTTATGAAATAAGCCGTCATCATAGATCCCGGCCAGCCGAACGGAGACGCGTGATGTTATGACACATTGGACATTCGCTCGTGTCTGTGTCCCCACATATATGCGCAACACATATCCGGGGGTCGGGTCAGTTCTCAGGGCTATCATTGCCTGTCGGCCGGAAGACTCACTTAGACCCGTCTTGAGTTACCCCTCTTCGTCCCTAGCCATCGTTCCTCGACAAACTCACGACCATATAATCCCTCCTTCCCTTTTCGTCTCCCCGATTTGCTTTCTCGTTCTAGACCGCGTGAAACCTTTGCCCATCCCTATTGCTTTTCTCTCCCTCTCTCTCTCTCTCTCTCTCTCTCTCTCTCTCTCTCTCGAAGAGGAATCTACTTGTCGGATTCTTTTTTCCTTCGGCTTTTCTTCCTTTACTCTAAGAACACTTGCCTTTCCGAGGAGCAGTGTTGTTTGCAGGTCGATCTTATGAGTAAACGATTTTTTCTGCAGTTAGCTTGAAATTTTTTCTGACAACTTCTTCGAACTTCTTAAAAAATTAGACATTGTTAAAATTAATGTAATTTCTTCAATAATCATTTGATATGAATTTATATATATTATCAAGATAAGAATTACGAATCATATTAATAAATCGTCAATGTTGCTAAAAATTATTTCATCTCTATTTTATGTAAAATAATTAATAAATAAATTTTAAGAAACAGAAAAAATAACAGAATGTTTTTCAAATAAAATTTATCAATTAATATCCTAAAAATTTTAATAAAAGCGCATTATTGCTTCGTAAACAATATTGATAATCTGCTTTTTATCATTTTGTCGAAATTTATTTAATTCCACCCTCTCAAGTCGGCTTATGTTAAACGGATAAGCGGCTTTAATTACCAACGCCGTTGTAGAAATAATTGTTTTCTGTTTGTCCTACTCACACGACATGCACGCGCCATTATCGCATCGCTCGCGAACTTGTTGCAAATTCGCGACGAGAGAAAGATGCAACGCGCATGGAACGCACTTATACATGTACGAGCTGCAGTTGTCGGCACACATGTATGTGTGATGCAGCTTCATGTACGGAGCGTAATTGCGCGGGTATGGCAACGCGTGAACGTGTGCGTATGGACCTATTGTGCGTTTCCGTGGCGGATACTCCTTTTACCCTTTAGGGAGTATCTGTGTATATATACACACACATACAGAATTGCATTAAGTACCATCTTCATATCAAAACTGCATATATGATCTTATACAAACGCAAATAATGTGATTTCGTACAAATGAATATATAACATTTTTCTAAATTTTTTTTTCTCTTATTTCTTTAGAGAGAAAGGGAGAGAGAGAGAGAGAGA
>Ga0157363_1006878_pt1 | contig 10737 bp, 9 predicted proteins | sample AttsexASBM1_FD_111477 | JGI IMG/M metagenome (GOLD analysis project Ga0157363, IMG submission 111477) | Fungus gardens microbial communities from leaf cutter ant in Ribeirão Preto, State of São Paulo, Brazil - Atta sexdens ASBM1 | ecosystem: Host-associated > Fungi > Mycelium > Unclassified ...
CCCTAACGTTGGAAAATCCACTCTTTTTAACCGTTTAACACGCACCCGTGATGCGCTGGTTGCGGATTTCCCGGGGCTGACGCGTGACCGTAAGTACGGTCGTGCAGAGGTGGAAGGACGCGAATTCATCTGTATCGATACCGGTGGTATTGACGGTACGGAAGACGGCGTTGAAACCCGCATGGCGGAACAGTCTCTGCTGGCGATTGAAGAAGCGGACGTGGTGCTGTTCATGGTGGATGCCCGTGCTGGCCTGATGCCTGCAGACTCCGCTATTGCAAAACACCTGCGCGCGCGTGAAAAGCCAACCTTCCTGGTGGCGAACAAAACTGACGGCATTGATGCCGATCAGGCCGTTGCGGATTTCTGGTCTTTAGGGCTGGGTGACATCTACCCGATTGCGGCCTCTCACGGTCGTGGCGTGACCAGCCTGCTTGAAACCGTTCTTCTGCCGTGGGTTGACGAAGTGAATCCACCGGAAGAAGTGGACGAAGACGCAGAGTACTGGGCGCAGTTCGAAGAAAGTGAAGAGGGCGAAGAAGAGCCTGAAGACACCTTCAACCCGCAGGATCTGCCTATCAAGCTGGCTATCGTGGGGCGTCCAAACGTAGGTAAGTCTACGCTTACTAACCGTATTCTCGGTGAAGAGCGCGTTGTGGTTTACGACATGCCGGGCACCACGCGCGACAGTATCTACATTCCCATGCAGCGCGATGAACGTGAGTTTGTCCTCATCGACACTGCGGGCGTGCGCAAGCGCGGGAAGATCACTGACGTGGTGGAAAAATTCTCCGTCATTAAAACGCTGCAGGCAATCGAAGATGCCAACGTGGTGCTGCTGGTTATCGACGCGCGCGAAGGTATTTCCGATCAGGATCTCTCTCTGCTCGGCTTTATCCTGAATAGTGGGCGCTCACTGGTTATCGTGGTTAACAAGTGGGATGGCCTGAGCAACGAAGTGAGAGAGCAGGTGAAAGAGACCCTGGACTTCCGTCTGGGCTTTATCGACTTCGCTCGCGTGCACTTCATCTCTGCGCTGCACGGCAGCGGCGTGGGCAACCTGTTCGAATCCGTTCGCGAAGCCTATGACAGCTCGACCCGTCGTCAGAGCACCGCTATGCTGACCCGTATCATGAACATGGCTGCAGAAGACCATCAGCCGCCATTGGTTCGCGGTCGTCGCGTGAAGCTGAAATATGCTCACGCCGGTGGTTACAACCCGCCAATCGTGGTGATTCACGGTAACCAGGTAAAAGACCTGCCGGATTCCTACAAGCGCTATCTGATGAACTACTTCCGCAAATCCCTGGACGTGATGGGTACGCCTATTCGTATTCAGTTCAAGGAAGGGGAAAACCCGTTTGCGAACAAGCGTAACACCCTGACGCCAAACCAGATGCGTAAGCGTAAGCGTTTGATTAAGCATATTAAGAAAAGCAAATAATCATCTTTTGGCCTTACCAGATTTGAAACATAACCAAAACCCGCTAACCATGCGGGTTTTTTGTCATTAGATAGCATAACGAATCCCGGCCTCTTTGATGGGTTCTGGAGCCGATGCTGCTGTGGACAGAAAAAGCCGGTAAGTTATGCTATCGCCTATTCGATCCGCCGCGAATTCAACACGCTTCTAAATAAATATGTTTCGATGGTAATCCGCAGAACGAAATTCCTCTTTTTGCGCGGTCATATCGAAAGACGCGGTGGCGGCGCGCTGTGACAACGGTGTGCCATAATAACTTCCAGATGATGTTTCATAGAATGAATTATTATTGAGATGTCCGGGTTAGTGAATGTTTGTATTCATGCTAATTATTTATTTCTTGTATTCCATTTAACTATTTAATATGAACCAAAAATGCTGAACAAAACTGGTTAATTCGTATCCGTAGTAGGATTGTTTTTTTAATTAACCGGAGTCAAAGGGAATTTATATGAGTCAGCAATATAGCAATGGATTAACGCCAGAAATATTAATCGGGCTGAAAGTATCACTATTTACCTCGGAAGAAATTGCCTCAATGGGTAATGAAGCATGCGCGGTAATCACAGAGGAGATCATCAACTCTCAACAAGGCCATACTTATCTGGTAATGCGTGAAGGGATTGCGCCCGGGGCGGATTTTCTGACAGTTACCGGAGCGTAACGCATGGGATACCGTACCGATAATTATGGACGGGGGCAGGCGCTTGAGAATGACAAGACCACTACCGGAGCAAGGTGTATAGCCTCCATAACGGACAGCACCGAATTTGGCCGCAGAATACTGAGGGTGGGTGACAAAACAACGCTCTGTCCCAAATGCGGCAAGCAGGGCGTGATTATATCAGGAGAGGAGCGGGTAAAATTTCACGGCGTACCCGTGGCCGTGCATGGTTCAAAAGTGCGCTGTGATTGTCCTCCGGGTACGAACATGGTAATTGCCCCGGCAGGCGAGTGGCTGGGACGTGGACGTGACCCGGTTGATGTTACCAGGGAAGAACACCCCGCCAGGCTGGCCGCAGAAAAGCAAGCCGAAGAAAAACGCAGAGAGGAGGAAAGGGAGCGCAACCGGGTATTTGCAAAATCCTGCCTGCGTGGCGAGGGGGGCAATGATGCCGGCGACCAGCGCGAACCCCACACCCATTTTGCTGATATGGCCTTTTTTCAGGCCATCCCGGCAACCGATTCAGACGCCCCGCAGCACGCACAGACCGCCAGAAAGAATAAGCCAGACGACATCCCCAAACCGAAGAAGCGCAGCGCGCTTTATCGCTGGTGGAACGGCAATCATGAGGAAATGGATTATCAGGCCGCCGTTGCTGCCGCAGCGGCAGCCATGCGCACACAGACCGCCACGGCAGGCGCAAGCCTGCTGGAGCTGATAAGCGGCAGGGCGCTGACCTACGGCACATGGGCGGTGCGCGGTGCCGACGGGGTGGGTGAGATAGTTGCCGCCGGAGCGGGTGCACCCGTGGCCGGGCTGCTGGTGGGAATGATGCCCGGCAGGCTAAACGACGGCGAACAGGATTTTATCGATCGTATGCGCCTGGCGCAGATGCGTGAAGCCCCAAGCCGCGTGCGCTATACGTGGGAGAACGATAGCAGGGGGAATCCGGTACCGCACGGCTGGCACACGCCGCCTGGCCGGGACAGTGTCCGCGTCAGAAAAATGGAATACGACAGCAGCGCGCAGGCGTACACCTTCACCACGGAGGAAGAACCGCGCATAACCATCATGTGGACGCCAGACCGAACGGGAGAAAAAAAGCCGTGGAATACCGGCAACCAGACGCGGCCGGTGCTGCCGAACCCGGTGATTGTTGACCCGCTGCCGGATAATACCGGCATAACGTCGACCACCAGCCCGGCACCGGAGGAAAAAAGTTTCGCGGATTACATACTGATCCTGCCGTTCCCTGACCTGCCGCCAATTTATCTCTACCTGAGCAAACCGCCGGTGGAGTTTCTGGAGGTCGAGCTATACAGTGACTTTAAACGCCGTTCGCGGCAGGGGATGTATGAGGCGGATCACATGCCGTCTGCCGCTGCGGTACGATTTGCATTATTGCGTGAAAATCCCCGCCTCAGTAAAAATTTGGTGGATGAAATGGTTCAGGACGTAGCATCTATTATAGTCCCAAAAGAAATTCATCAAAAATTGAGTGAGACTTATGGTGGTCGCAATACGCCAGTACAAATTGAACTGGACTCAAAGAATCTCCGTGCGGCAGTGGATCGTAATCTGGATGCAATCAGGCCAGCACTTAAAGCAAATGGAGCAACAGAAAACCAGATAGAAGCGGCAAGGGCTAAAATGCACGAATTGAATCGTAATGTGGGGTTATACGAATGACAGTGAATGTCGAAGCGTTAATTTATAGCTTAGGTAAAACTTATCAAGACTTGGTTGACGTAGAGCTAATACCATACAAAACCCCTCCAACGGGTTTTTCCGGTGACCCTGATCTAAGCCTGAATATGGCGCAGGAGGGGATATACTTATCATTCAGGCGTGAAGGTCGTATTCTCCAGGAAATTACAGCAACCCTACTCCGACCTGAAATCAAAGGCTGGCATTTTCCTAATGAGCTGCCGTTCGGGCTGCAGAGCGAAATGTCACGTCGATGGGTTCATGAACATATCGGAGAGCCGTTAAGAAGTTCACCACCAAAAACTATTATGAGGCGTGCTTTGGGATGGGTTGATCTTTTTAATGCATTTGCCGGAGACTTCCCAGTAAGTATGCAGATTGATTTTGACGTAATGGACAATGCCGTATCAGTGACGTTTATGCCAACGTCGGAACTTCGCTGGTAACATCGGAGATACTTACCATAACAAAACACCAGCTGGATCCTTCGTCTTGGCTGGTGGAATCGCTCGATAGTTTTAAGTGTGCAAATAAAATCTCTGGGTGGGCACCAATGAAAATGATGTATCCAAGCGTGTACACATTAATTAATATGTATGTAAAAATTTATATAAAACAATAGTTTTTCCCTTTGATTTTCTTTCATATTAAGAAGTGCAAAAGGCATTGCCGATCTCACGAAACCCGCCTCCGTCGCAGGATTTTTTGGTCTTTCACACCGCCAGCTATCCCTGTGTGATGTCAATCACTATTCGCTTTTAACCATCTTTAAATCCAGAAAAGTAGACAATCATCGAATTTTCGTCTTAAAGTCCAGGGTCCGGTACTAGACAAAACTAGCGCCTGGTTATCAAATGGTTAACTAATTTTTCGCCGCATGTAAAAAATCGGTCAGATACGTAACTGGCCGGCGTACATGCTGGTGTTTACAAGCACGACACATACCTTTTCGGGAGAATTATGCAATCCTCTGTTAATCAAAAAGAAAGCCGAACGTTCTTCGGCCATCCGTATCCGCTCGGTTCGCTGTTCTTTACCGAGATGTGGGAACGTTTCTCGTTTTACGGCATTCGCCCGCTACTGATCCTGTTTATGGCGGCCACCGTTTATGACGGCGGGATGGGGCTGGCGCGTGAAAACGCCTCGGCGATTGTGGGGATCTTTGCCGGTACCATGTACCTGGCGGCGCTGCCGGGCGGCTGGCTGGCGGATAACTGGCTCGGTCAGCAAAAAGCCGTCTGGTACGGATCAATCCTGATTGCGCTCGGCCACCTGTCGATTGCGCTCTCTGCCTTTATGGGCGACAACCTGTTCTTTATCGGCCTGATGTTCATTGTGCTCGGCTCTGGTCTGTTCAAAACCTGTATCTCGGTGATGGTCGGGACCCTGTACAAAAAGGGCGATGCGCGTCGTGACGGCGGCTTTTCGCTGTTCTACATGGGCATCAACATGGGCTCATTCATTGCGCCATTGATTTCCGGCTGGCTGATTAAATCTCACGGCTGGCACTGGGGCTTTGGTATCGGCGGTATCGGGATGCTGGTGGCGCTGATCATCTTCCGCATTTTTGCCGTTCCGGCAATGAAACGCTACGACAGCGAAGTCGGCCTGGATTCCACCTGGAACAGCCCGGTGGTAAAACGCAACGGCGTAGGCGCATGGCTGCTGGCGCTGGCGGTAGGCGTTGCCGTCATCGTGACGCTGATTGCGCAGGGCGTGATTGTGATCAACCCGGTTGCGGTTGCCAGCGTGCTGGTTTACGTGATTGCCGCTTCCGTTGCGCTCTATTTTATCTACCTGTTCATTTTCGCGGGTCTGAACCGTAAAGAGCGCGCCAGACTGCTGGTCTGCTTTATCCTGCTGGTCTCCGCCGCGTTCTTCTGGTCCGCGTTTGAGCAAAAGCCTACGTCGTTTAACCTGTTTGCCAACGACTACACTAACCATACGATCGGCAGTTTTGAAATCCCGGCGGTGTGGTTCCAGTCGATCAATGCCCTGTTTATTATCCTGCTGGCCCCGGTGTTCAGCTGGGCATGGCCTAAGCTCGCGAGCATGAACATTCGCCCGAGCAGCATCACCAAGTTTGTCATTGGTATTCTGTGCGCGGCGGCAGGTTTTGGCCTGATGATGCTCGCTGCACAAAACGTGCTGAACAACGGTGGGGCAGGCGTGTCCCCGTTCTGGCTGGTGGGCAGCATTCTGATGCTCACCCTCGGCGAGCTGTGCCTGAGCCCGATTGGTCTGGCGACCATGACCCTGCTGGCACCGGACAGAATGCGCGGTCAGATGATGGGCCTGTGGTTCTGCGCAAGTGCGCTGGGTAACCTGGCGGCTGGCCTGATTGGCGGCCACGTGAAGGCCGATCAGCTGGATATGCTGCCCGATCTCTTCGCGCGCTGCTCCATCGCGCTGCTGATTTGTGCTGCGGTTCTGATCGTCCTCATTGTTCCGGTGCGCCGCATGCTGGAAAATGCGCAGACTAAGCCGGCCTCTGACGCCTGATAAACCTCGATCTTGCCGGGGTAAGGTTATGCCCCGGCAATTTACTTAACGAGGTAAGACTATGCTGTTAGGGTTTGTTGGTCTTGGGGCAGTGGTTGAAACGGCGTACCTGCCCGCAATACGAAAACTTTTTGATACTCCCCCTCACTGTTTAGGCTTTGATATCCAGCCCGTAAAACAGCCGGAGGGCATAACGCGCTGCGCCACGCTGTCTGAACTTCTCTCCCAGCCGCTTGATACCCTGTTTATTACCACGTCGGCGCTGCACCATCTTGAGGTGCTTGAACAGGCTCTCGCCTCATCGGTTTCCCGCATCGTGGTTGAAAAACCGATTGTTGCCACGCTTCCTCAAATAGAAAAGCTCAATGCGCTGCTGGCGAACCCTGACGCCGCCTCCCGCGTGCTGGCGCTCGATCACTGGATGGGTCGCCTTGAAACGGTGAAGCGGGGGCTTGTCTCCGCCTTTTCTGACATCATCAAAATTGACGGTTTTTTGCAGGAGCCGAGCGGATATAACGCTGCAGGGGAACCCATTGCGCTTAACTTTGCCACGGGCGAGCCGGACGCGCGTACGCTTCGCCACCCTGATGGCGTGATTCTGGATATCGGTACGCACGTGCTGGCGATGCTGCGCGAAACGGTGCGCTATCTGGGCGGGAATGATGAGATGACGCTGCAGGTCGTCACGGCTAAAGACCGCCTGGGGCGCGATATTGCAAAAGGCGACCTGACCACGGCGGAAGGCGAGGCGCATCTTCAGGGAAGCATCAGCGGCGTGCTGGTGGATATCTGGCTTAACAAATACGCGGGACCTGCGGGCGGGCAAAAAGGTTTACGTCTTTATCTGCGTGACGGGCGCATCATCAGCTACGACCGACGCGGCGCGGAAGATGTGCTGGAGCTTGTGAATGGCGACACGCGTCAACGCTGGAACATTCCCGGCACGATCTACGAGCACTGTCTTGCAGAGCATATTCTGGGCGCCAACAGCCTGTTTGAACGGGATCCACACGAGGTGAGCCGCACGACGCGCCGCAGGGTCGAGGAGGTGACGCAGCTGCTGGCGTTACAGCAGCAGCTGCGTGGCCCGCACTGAACGCGACGTGGTAAAATTACCGCAGACCTGAACGCTTTAAAGGAGTCACCATGACGATTACCTGCCCGGATTGCCAGGCACCGCTTGAGCCCCTGAACGGGGTGGCGCACTGCGACAGCTGTAATAAAGATATTGCGCTTGAAGCCCGCTGCCCGGATTGCCATCAGCCGCTCCAGGTATTAAAAGCCTGCGGCGCGGTGGACTATTTCTGCCAGAACGGCCACGGTCTTATCTCTAAAAAACGCGTGGAGTTTGTTCGGGCCGGAGGTTAATCGCACACGCAGCCTTCGCCCTTCTGCCACAGCTCGACCAGCGACTCGGGCGCTTCCTGCTCGGGCACCAGCACGATGATGTCGGCATAGTGCGCCTGATTTTGCCCGGTCCAGATAATCTGAATGCGGAAATAGCGCTGGTCGCCGCTGCCGGGTGAAGAGGCTTGTCCTGGCGGCTGGCCGCGTGGAAAAGCCTGTTCCAGAATGCTCACCAGGCGCTGGCGCTGGGCCTCATTGAGCGAGGAGAGCGCGATGGTGCGCTGCCCGCTCAGCTTGGGAATAAAAGCGACGCCGCCTTCCCGGGCCAGCTCAACCACGGCGTCATCCGTCAGTTCCGGAACCTGCATTTACAACACTCCCACCTGTTCCCAGGCTTGTTTAATGGCCGCACCAGCGTCGCTGCCGGAGCGTTTCTCTCCGTGCGCGATCGTCAGTTTTGCGAAGGCCTCAAAATCCGCATCCTGCGCCAGATTGCGATCGCAAACCGTGTCGTACCAGGCATAACCCGCTTTTTCCCAGGCGTAGCCGCCGACCGCCGTCGCGGCCAGATAAAATGCCCGGTTGGGGATGCCGGAGTTCAGATGCACGCCGCCGTTGTCCTCGCGTGTTTTAATGAAATCTTTCATGTGCGCGGGCTGCGGGTCTTTGCCGAGCAGGGGATCGTCATAGGCGGTGCCTGGCTCAGACATTGAGCGCAGCCCTTTGCCGTTAATGCCTGTGGCCAGCAGCCCTTCACCAATCAGCCAGTCAGCTTTATCGGCGGTTTGCTTCAGATGGTACTGTTTGACCAGCGAGCCAAACACGTCCGACAGAGACTCGTTCAGCGCGCCCGACTGTTCAAAATAGATAAGCCCGGCTTCGGTCTCGGTCACGCCGTGGCTCAGCTCGTGCGCCACCACGTCGATGGCGATGGTAAAGCGGTTAAATATTTCCCCGTCGCCGTCGCCGAATACCATCTGCTGACCGTTCCAGAAGGCGTTCTGATATTCCCGACCGTAATGCACGGTGCCGGTCAAAATAAGCCCTTTATTATCGAGCGAATCACGCTGATATTCTTTCCAGAAGAAATCATGGGTAATACCCAAATAATCGTAGGCTTCATCCACCGCCACATCGCCGTTCGACGGCTGGCCTTCGTAACGCACCTGCGTACCCGGCAGCTCCTGGGTCTGCTTCGCGTCGTAAATATCGCGCTCCAGCTGTCCGGCTTTATTCACGTGCGGCGCGGCGGGTTTGCCGGGCATGTGGGCCATCAGAGTCTGGACGTGGGTTAAGGTCTGACGGGCACAGCGCTGCTGCGGCTCGGAACCGCTTTCGATAATACGACGAAGAATATAGGGGGGAATAACGCTATGAAGATGGGGCATGCTGCTCTCCTTATTAAAAAAGGGAATAGCAGCAGTATAGTAAGTAACCGGCGAAGAATTATCCGGTTTTACGCTGACGCGTCTTTTTCACCGGTTTAATTGATTTCACTTCGCTTTCTACCCAGCCGTCTGAAAGACGCGTCGTCAGCACATCGCCGGTATTCACCTGTTTGGTCTGCTTCAGCACTTTGCCGTCCGTCGCCGTCGTCACGCTATAGCCGCGCGCCAGCGTGGAGAGGGGGCTGACCGCTTCAAGGTGCGTCACCGCATTGCCAAAACGTTCGCGGGTGGTGCTCAGTCGGGCGCGGACAGTCTCCGCAAGACGATACTCCAGCTGCTGGATCCGCGTTTGCGCGCGATAAATTTTCGGCTGCGGGTTCTGCTGGTTCAGGCGCTGAGCCGCGCGCTGCTGGCGCGTTACCGCGCGCTTGAGCTGCGCGTCCACCGCAAAACTCATGCGCTGACGCAGGCGCTCCAGCACGGTTTGCTGGCGAGCAAGGCGCAGCTGCGGGTGCTGCTGCTGAAGACGATGATGAAGCTGGGTGAAGCGGCGGGTGCGATTCGCGAGGAAGTAGTCCATCGCCATCTCAAGGCGCTGCTGGCCGTTCTGGATCTGGCGAAGCAGCTCCAGCTGGTTACGGCTGACCACTTCCGCCGCTGCGGACGGCGTAGGCGCACGTAAATCCGCAACAAAATCGGCTATCGTGACGTCCGTTTCGTGGCCGACGGCGCTCACCACGGGGATAAGGCTTGCAAAGATTGCCCGCGCCACGCGCTCGTCGTTAAAGCTCCACAGGTCTTCCAGCGAACCGCCGCCGCGCCCGACGATTAATACGTCGCACTCCTGACGGGCGTTCGCCAGCTCAATGGCGCGAACGATCTGGCCCGGCGCATCGTCACCCTGAACGGCGGTCGGGTAGATGATGACGGGCAGGGAAGGGTCGCGACGCTTTAACACGTGCAAAATATCGTGCAGAGCCGCACCGGTTTTTGAGGTGATGACCCCAACGCAGTGGGCAGGGGAGGGCAGCGGTTTTTTGAACTGCTGATCGAACAGCCCCTCGGCAGAGAGTTTGGCTTTCAGCTGTTCGTATTTTTGCTGCAGCAAACCTTCACCCGCAGGCTGCATGCTCTCGACGATGATCTGATAATCGCCGCGCGGCTCATACAGGGTGATATTGGCGCGGACCAGAACCTGCTGGCCGTGCTGAGGACGGAACGTCACGCGGCGGTTGCTGTTACGGAACATCGCGCAGCGCACCTGGGCGGTGTCGTCTTTTAAAGTAAAGTACCAGTGGCCGGATGACGGCTGCGTGAAGTTAGAGATCTCACCGCTGATCCAGACCTGCCCCATTTCCTGCTCAAGCAGCAAACGCACCGTCTGATTAAGGCGGCTGACAGTATAAATTGAGGGGGATTGAGAGGATAACATGTGAGCGGGATCAAATTCTAAATCAGCAAGTTATTCAGTCGATAGTAACCTGCTGAGAGGCAATCGCAAGCATTTTTTTCAAAAAAGTGTAGATGCAATCGGTTACGCTCTGTATAATGCCACGGCAATATTTAACCACCCAGGTCAGAGATATTGCCCATGCTACGTATCGCTAAAGAAGCACTGACGTTTGACGACGTCCTCCTCGTTCCCG
>Ga0157363_1006879_pt1 | contig 10737 bp, 4 predicted proteins | sample AttsexASBM1_FD_111477 | JGI IMG/M metagenome (GOLD analysis project Ga0157363, IMG submission 111477) | Fungus gardens microbial communities from leaf cutter ant in Ribeirão Preto, State of São Paulo, Brazil - Atta sexdens ASBM1 | ecosystem: Host-associated > Fungi > Mycelium > Unclassified ...
AAAATAAGAGAGGTACAAACGGGTACAAACGATTCTCTTTCGAATGGCATAAATGAAATTAAAAAATTTTAAAGTTGCGCGCTGGCCATTTTTTATTTTTCACTTTTTGTTTAACTGTTTGAGATACAAACGAAATAATGATTGGTACAAACAAGTACAAACGAAGTACAAACGGCCTGCAGTATTAATTTTTATTTTTGATAAAGTTGAGCGCCAGGTTCACATCGGTAATAGATGTACATATATCAGAAGCAAATAGATTCAGATTCCCTATTCGGCTTATTGTAAATTTCTCGTAGAAATTTATATCGAAAACTATGGAAATTTCTTATAGAACTTAGTAGTAATACAATAAGTACAAACTTTTTCATTTGCATTGAAAATATATTTATCCGGTTTAATGCGGAACTACTGTTTCATGTACCAAGATATTCCTGATACAATTTTTTTTATACGATTAATAATAAGTATAGAGCTACGAGAAGCCAGGTTTTAATGCTGTGCTTATTAAAAAATAAAAGTTTATTATAACAAACATTTCGACCACAATTGAATCGTTTTCAATGTTAAACTTAATACAATTTAAAATCAACTGCTCATTTGAAAGATAATAATTTGACGAAACATATGATAAAATTTAGATAACAATTACAATGATATATAAAATTCATCGTTGTATCTATCACTATCGTTATGAATGATTGTTGAGCATTATTCAATATATAAATGTGAAAACATAGATACAGCATTATTCGGATAAGAACGTGAAAATGTAGATATTTTACAATGCTCGATGGTCATCAACGATTATCTTATAAAGTGACCTTAAAGACGCAAATGTTTAGAATTACTCTTAAACTGATCAATGAACCAACTCTGATGAGTATAGTCAAGACATGTTTTATACAATTTTAATTTTATATTTATATTATTATTTTTATAACCTTTTATTATTAGATATACAATTTTCTATTTTATTTCTATAACCATTTCTTCATAATTGTGAAATTTTGCGTATAAATTGAGAAAATTATTGTAGCTTGCGATATACAGTTATTTTTGTAAATTGTTATTTATATCTTTGTTAAATTATGTTTTTAGACTATACTCAGAGTTGATTTATTATATATATATTTATATATCAGTTTAAGTATGTAATTCTGAATCTTGCGACTACGTTTTTAAGGTCACTTTATAAGATAACCATTGATGACCGTCAAGCGTTGTAATATATATATCTACATTTTTTCACATTCTCTCTTCTCCGAATAATGCTATATCTATGTTTTCATGTTTATATATTAATGCTCATATCCATAACGATAGTGATACATATACAACGATGAATTTTATATATTATATTATTATAATTGTTGTCTAAATTTTATGATTTGTTTCGTCAAATTATTGTTTTTCAAAGTAGTTGATTTTAAATCAACTTGTATCAAGTTTAACATTGAGAATGACGAAACGTTTATTATAATAAAAAACTTTTGTTTTTTATTAACATTAAAACCTGGCTTGGTTTGTAGTCTTATACTTATTATTAATTTTATAAATTATTTGAGCCTTTTTTCTTATATTATTTTTTATACGATTTTATCTGGCATTTTTAGCAAACATGTATATATACGTATATACATGTATGTACAAAACTAATAAATTATAAAATTAGCATCATATATTATCGATTTTTTTTATTCTTAATCACTTAAATTTTAACAGTCACGTAACCGTTTTTAATAGTATTTTATCAGTGCCGTAACTTAACCATCGAGAGGCAACCGCCTTAACGGATTGAAACCATCCTTACCTCTTAATGTAGTCTTCGCACAATGCATGATAGAAATATACAAGATGTAGCATTCCCATGGATGCATGGGATGTGCAGTTGTTCTACTCAACCAATGGGATATGTCCTCCAAATGCACACGAAAGAGCACGATGTAGCACGCATCCATGTCCTTTTGATTACATTGATTTTTATAATTTGCGAATTTAATTCAATTTAATTTATTTGTGAAATAAAATTATGCCATGGTGCAGTGCATCTAATTGTCAAAATGAATCTATTAATCCTGCAGCAAAAAACATAAAGTATTTTACGTTCCTAAAACCTGAAATACGACAATAGTGACTCAATGCGTGTCAATAATAGCAAATAAAGTTAAAAATAAGTTAATAAATAAACTCAATATACTACAATAAACTATATAATAAAAACAAATTTTTATGTATAATTATTGTCGCCCTTGATGAAAATGTAACGCTTGTCGAAGCGTCAAAGAAATGTGAATAAAAAGTTTTAACGCTTCTTAAACATTTCATCGATTCCATTGACTCTTAGTTAGTGGTTTTGAATATTCATACATGCTCCCCCAACTCTTCCCAATCGCCTGTAGTAAAGTATGCCCAAAACACATCTGTCACATTTTCTACATGTTAAAAATTTTTTTTTTTTTCATTAACGTTTTTCAAACGCTCCACAATATTCCGCAAAAAGTGCATGGAGTAATACACTTCCTAACACTTCAGTCATTGATATTTTATTTACGCTTCCTAAACATTCCGAAAAGTTTGCGGAATATCGAATACTAATTGATACGCATCGCTAATTACAGCGTTGATATATACAAATATCAACAAAAAAAAATATTGAAAAATAAATAATAAACAATAAAAATCGAAATTTTTAAGTAAAGCTATAAAAATATATTAAAAATGCTATAATGTTATATTTATATTTATATTTAGATCGATATGTTATTCAAAAGGAAAAATTATCAAGATGGTTTTTGATCCGATTAGATTTGCACTAACCTGGAATGAATTAATGATATTTCTTCTGATAGAGTGTATAACGTCAATAGCATTTTCCAATCCAGAGTTGCAAACGGTCGGGCCGAAAACGCTATAAGTTTCGATGATTGCAAGAAAGAAAAGAATAGAGTATCAATTCGCAGCAAAAATAAATGAACTAAATATATGAATTTAAAAGACACGAAATCTTCATAGTTTGCATAACATAATTGAGACACTTTTATACATATTAATACCTTGTAAAATAATAATACCTTAAAGAATTCTTTAAAATAATAACTACAAGTCGGAAATATGATTCTGTGAGCATGAATATGTCTACCGCCGGCGTTGATTATTTATTTACATATGTACTTATTTATAATACGTATATATTATAAAAAGATATTTTATGGATATATTAAGAAAGATATTTTTATTGAAATAAACATTTACACAAAGATATTTTCATTGTAATGGATATGTTTTTAAATTCGAGAAATTTAACTCACTGTGTCCCTTTGGAGGCGGTGCCACATTATGCTCAACGACATTTCGTTTATGTTTGTTGTACAGTTCAATGATGCTTCGTTTAAAAACAAAATTTATATAATGGATATGTTAAAAAAAAGATATTTTATAAATATTTCCGATTGAGAACAAATTTAAAAATAATTATTGCAAATGTTGTAAAGTTAACCGATTTCGTGACTCATTTAAAATATTTCTCGTTCGAGAAAACAAACGTTCGAACGGAACAGGCATAATTGTTAAATAACGTTTGGCCAGCTTTGCTAATAAAGAGTACACAATCTTACGTATCGAAGGTCGATATAGGGATATTTCATATTGATACACTAAATCACTGACAAAATTATCGATGTTTTTTATTGGTTTTTAGATGGAAAAATATCGATATATCGATTATGGAGGCTATATCGTTCATCCCTATTGCAAAGAGTACGGAGCATTTAAATACAATTCGTGCACATTTTCAAGATATAAAAATAAAATTTTTTTTTAAATGGAGTTATTGAGCGTATAGCTTTATAAACAAACGTAAACGAAATGTTGAGCATTATGCGGCACCGCTACCAGAGAGACACAGCGAGTTAAATTTCTCGAATTTAAAAAATCACACAGAGTGGGATAAAAGACAGTAGCATTGAAAGATTTTTTAATTGTTCGAATGAAATAATTTTTTTTAAGTGAGCCCCCCTAGGGCTCCAAGATGAAAGCATAATACTTTTTTTTTAAATGTTTACCGAATAAATGAAATATATTTAATAAAATAAATAAAATATTATCATTTGCTTATCTCAATTGCATTTCATTCACGTTTAAGAAATCGACGATACTCTGTTTACTTTCTCTATACAGCTTAATGTTCCGTTTATATTCAACGAACATTCTGCTCGTGCTTGCCGAAGAACTTATCTACGCTTTATTTAGGTTTTTTTTAACATTTAGTTTCCTTTATGTTTCGTGTTCCAATTTCCGCTTCTTTCAGGTTTCGTTATTCGTTCCCTTATACTTCCTTTACACTCCAATTAACGCTTTATTGACATTCGCTTTATGTTTCGTCTTCATCAGGGGAATTATGTGTTACATTATTTGCGACACATATACAGTACTGTAACAATCAAAACGTATGTAAAAGTTATTGGTTACACCACAAAAGTTATTGGTTCAAAACCTCTGTTGGATAATTGTATGTAAATTTCGGATTCTTCAACTTCACGAGCGACGCAACCGAGGAAAGGCTATCTAATTTTTTAAACTTCAGTCATGGACGATTATGATATAGGCAGATGATCACATGGCGAAATTTGGTTGATACTTTAATATTTTATTCAGATTACTTTGAATTAGGCGATGTCGTATTTCACGTCAGAACGAGAAGTGAACTCATGTTCTGCTTAGTAATGAAAGCCGGTTAATATCATTGGTGACATTTATATTTCTGAATATAATCGGCAAATTCTCATGATTATATTCCGAACGCGTTAATTCTTCAAAATATATCTAGAAGACAATATAATAAGATAATATGAAATCTATTATTTAGAGAAATTTATTTTTAAGATATTCCTCGTATTATTATACGGATGCTTCATAGATGAGCATATATATTTAGGATGCAATAATATTAAATCATAAATCATGTAGAACTATACATTTTTTCTGTAACCCACATAAATATCGAATATAGATAACGATAGAAGTGCGGTTTAAATAAAAATCAAGTGTTACATGTATGTGTTATATGTATATTATGTATATCTATGAATATCAGGGTAATAATAAATCATAAAATTAATATGTTTTATTATTACCATGTTTTATTATAAGCTTATTACACATTCAAATTTTATCAATCACGCAAATTTCTTTATTAATATAATAAAAATATTTCTATAAATGTTTAGTCTGTAATAATATTTTTTGTTATTACTATTAATAAAGCACTCTAATGATTTTCTTTTATTAAAGATTGTTAAGTATTAATGTACAAAGTTTTTTAAATTGTATCTATGATCGCGCTGTATAGTGAGTTGAGTACCGAAGTAGATTTTATAAAGTTTTTGATTTATATATATTTAATCAAAATTAAAAATTATATTTTAATGTATCGTAAACATATAGTAAAATAAAAAAAAATTATAAAATTATAAAATTATACGAGATATGTAAGATGTAAGATTTGAGATTTTCAGAAATTAGTTTTATATTCTTTCTTTGAGTACTATATCTACTATATGCTATTGAAATTATTAATTTCTGTTTTTGTACACATACATTGCACTTTTCTGTGTTTTTCTTAAATGTACAACATGACTCACTTATGCGTTTCATCAAAATCTATTCGTAATAGCGATCTGGGTATTCTATATAAAAGTTTGTGTTTTGAAGCTGTAAACTCAAATTCTCATTCTGCATTAATTTCCTACAATATATTCACTAAGTGATCTCATATGTAAAGTACGTAAAGTGAAAGAGTGAGTGGAAGATAGATCAGTATGTAATATTTTTATCTTTTATTAAACAAAAATTGATACTGATGAAAAGATTCTAGAATAGAAAAGTTTTGCTATAATAATTTTATCAATATATGAAACTAGTCTAGAAGATTAAATGTAAAGGTCGATGATACTGTTCTTTTTTGTAGCGATACTACATGGCTGCGTCTTCATCTTTCCATGCATCGTTATGGAAATTCATTCTACAGTTAAAAAACGAATTGAGATTGATGCATGCAAATACATCATTTTCATTGTGGACTTGGCAGTTAAATCATCAGATACAGAATTTGGAAGAGCGTGGTTTTTCTGTGACTAATCTTGAACCAAATTGTGGATAAGTATTCCCATTCTTTATAGATTTACACGTGCACGATCTACATACAGATTTACACGTGGACGATCAAAAATTTCAATTTATTGCAAATTATATTCTGTATTATATATTTGATTTTTGTATAGATACATATATACAGGTGGGACATTCTTTGTTAAGTCGGCCATCCAACATTCCAAAACTGTATTTGATGTAGAAAAACCATCTTGCACACAAATGCTTCAGCCATAAGCTATCGAAAACCATATGAACAATTACAAAATTTAAGATGGCGGATCCAATATGGTATAAGCAGGAAAAAGGAAATAAATTAAATGTTTCTAATTTTTTGATTTTTAATTTTTTCTTAATTTTTGTTTTTTTTCCGTTTTTTATTTGTTTTATTTTTATTCATATTTTTAAATGATTATTTACTACACTAACTGAAAATTTTCTACGGAATTTTAATAACTTCTTCTTCAGCGTATGAGTATATTTTAAAACCTTTTTTAAATTTCTAAAATTTGACAGCAGATTTGTAATTAGGGTCTATGACACACTTGAAAACAAATTCTAAAGTGAATTCAGCGAGTACTGACACTGTCTTTTATTTTATTTCCTTTTTTTCTGCTTCATGTTCGTCCGATATTGGATCCACCATCTTGAATTTTGCAATTGCTCACATGTCTTTCGATAGCTTGAAGCTAAATTTGTGTGCAAGATGATTTTTCTACGTCAAGTACAATTTTGAAAGAATGGCCGACTTAAAAAAATGTCCCAGATATAATTTTCGATGTATCCATCATTTACCTTTTACTTATTGGATTGCAAGCAAAATGCAAAATTGCTAGTGACCTAGTAAGATCTAGTTCTAAGTAATTTATGTAACATTTTTATGATAATAAGGTTTCACTGATTTATTAAAATTATATTATTATATTGCATTGTACTGAATTAATTTAGAACCGATACGTTTATATATATATATAATGGACATCAATTGTCTGGACATCAACAATTTAAATAGCGATTCGTTTTAACAATCAATGTGCAAACAAAAATTTATTGTATATTATTATATAGTATAATTATAATATATTAATTATATTATTTTTATTTTCATGATGTTTACTTTCATGATGTTACGTTTAAATTGTACACTTATCAGTTAAAAAGTTACAACACTTTTATCAATAGGTTTTAAAATGCAACCTGCTCACCAAGCAATTAGTTCTTACTTATGGATCAGATGGATCTATTTACATTTAATCACTCTAAATGCAAGATTAAATTCCGAAATTCTCCAAAAAATAAGTCTTGCAATCTTTTAGTTAATGAATGTACAGCCACAGAAAGATTGCAGCTTTTTTTGATAGATTTTAGAACTCAGTCTTGCTCGTAAATCATAGAGCAGTTGAACGTAATTGATTAGATCCATGAGTAAGAACCAATACTCAGTGAGCAGACTCTATTCCGAAATTCATCGGAAAAAAGTATTGTAAACTTTCTGTGATCTACTATGTTTAATGCTTCGTTTATATTTTGTTTTTCTTTGTTTACTAAAAACATTTTTTTTCTATGCTAATTCATACTGATTTCTCGATTTGTCTTGATAATTGATATCTATATGTATTTACGATATATTTTTGTGATTTTTGTTAAAGACTTTTATAATGCGCTTGTTTTTGTGTCTGTAAAGTTAGCACATTAAATCTTACAGTTTTGATTCTTGCTTTATTTTGAAGAAAAACTATGAATTTTTCATAATTTATAACAGATTTGTTTTTTGTAGCTGAACTAGTGTACTTTTGGAACTTAAAGTAAGATAGGTACACTTTTAGAATTTGAAACGAAATATGTATATTTAATATTTGGCGAAAGTCAGAAAAAGTTCTAATGCAATCTAGTGCAAGAATAAAAATAGATTTAATAAGAGTTTTGCTCAGTGACAATGTGAAATTTATTACCTTTTGAATATCAATAAAAAGTAGCATTCTATTTTTTAATTTTAAGTTTCAGATTATTATTAAGCAGAACTCTTGTTACAAATAGGAAACTTTTGGTCTCTCCAAAATGAAACTCTGATTCAAAACTATTTTTAGTGTTCAGATTGTTAATTTCACACATATCTTGTTTTTAGTAGTGCGAAGTTTACTATGTCAGGTCAAATACAATAAATGAGTTGCGTTAAGAAGACAACATTAATTGAAATTTGAATAATACATACATTAGAGTAATAAGAATTCTATTTAAAATCTGCGCGAAATTTGTAAGTTGTCATTGAAACATCGAAAATGATAGACTTTGTATACATTGTTATAATGCTTTAGAATAAAGCAAAGCAATACATACCACGCTGAACATGCTTATATTTCATTCAATTTTTTACGCCAAAGTTATTAATATAATGATATTATTATATTTTATATATCGTACATACGAACCAATATATTTACAATATATAAACGGTTTATTATTATTTTAAACGTACAATGTGTCATGGAAGTTCAACATTGACTAAAGAGATTGAATGGTTTTAATAGAGATTTTGAATAAAACGATTCTAAATTGAATAAAACGATTCTAGAAGTACTTTTTTCTTGCTTACAAATATAGGGATTATACGAGGGATTATACGAAATGGTATACGTAATTACAAGATTTGTTAGTTTTGTATGTCATTAGACAGTCATTAAATGGTTACATGAAATTTTAATGATTTTTTGTATATTTGATATATAATAATTTTTTCAGACGCAATTGTGAGATTTAAATATTCTGTAACTTTTTAAATTAAGTTTTTAATTAATTTTATATTAGACAATAGTTTCATAGCAATTGTTTAATATTTCCATTTAATTTCCGACTCACAATTTAAGTATTCTGCTAAAGACATTTTTTATTAATGCTAAATGCTAAGGACTAACAATCTGCTAACATTATGCCTGTATCAGATTGCGGATTAATATAATAATTAACGGCCCGGTATTTCAAGCAATCATGATGCAACGAATCTATCATGATTGACTGAAATAAAACTGGAAAATTGTAATAGTCAAATACTGATACGGGCTTTACAGTAATATTGATCAGAATGAATTAAATGTATTTAGAGTTATTAAAAAACTTAAAATGTCTCGGTTCTCAACCATTTATGGATTCGATTTGTTTTGATTTCGAAAGATATGATTGATAGATTGATGAATTTTAATCCTAAGACGATAAAGACGGTAAGCTTATCTATAATAATAAAGCCTGCAAAATCGAACGAAATATAAAAGATACGAAAGATCTAAATAAAAAATTTTGCGCAAATTTTATTATTTTACTTCTTTCTTTTTTAAATAAAATATTTGATTGGCATGCATTTTTATAAAGAATATTCTAAAAACTTTATCGCGTGGGAATCTGAATAATAAATAATGTGACAGTAATTTTATGAACTATACGAATTTTTATATACTCGTCTACTAATTGTAAATGACGATTGTAAAACGATATCGCATAGATAGCGAAATACCGAGTTACTGATTACGTTTATACGATACCTTTAATCGGATTTAATAAGATCCATAAAATTAACCAAAGTTTCATTCCAAGTTGAGAAACTGTTAAAAAAACCGTAAAGTTGAATAACAGTTACAAATATTCTCGTAAGAAACATTAAAAATAATGATTGATTACCAATTGATATAAAACCATTTTAAAAGGTTTTTTGAACTTACAATATTTTTATGTACAATTAATCCAGTTTTATTGTTATTGTAAAATAAATTTTATTAATTAGTATTATACATTAAATACATATGACAAAATAATTATAAAAGAAAGAAATTCCTTATATTCGAGGATAGAAATTCGACTTTATATATTTTCTCTAAACAGTCCTATCCAAGCATAGTATTCAAGCGTTACTTGACTCGTACAGAATAGAGTTGCATATCAAACTTTCCGAAACTTACTGGTAAATAATCTCGTACATTTCATTTGAAATCCCGGATGTGCATATAAAAATATGTGTAGGTTAGTAAAATTGATCAGAACAATAAACAAATAATTCTTTCACATCTAATTGTTTATTAGTGCCATTAGTGATACTAATTTAATATAAGAAATTGACTAATCATATATAGTGGATTATTCTTCTTACTTTCAACAGTGATTGGTTTTCAACAGTGGTCAGTTTTTTACAACTTAAGGATTACTACTTCTATTAAAGGCTGCCGCAGACAAAATTTCTGTAACAATAATTTCTGTAACAATAAGACGTAAACTTAAGCCGATGAATCATGATATTGTTTTAAATCTACGTAATCTTTGCTTTATGAATAAGTTTACTGCAGAGATAGTACAAGTATGACTTACTCAATTAATAAATCTCATCTGATTCATATTGATTAAAATGTTCGATTTACAATTTTTGTATTTTTTTTGCAGTTTAATATCACGGAATTCAATCTTATGGCTCCGAAGTTGTATCTTACTTTTTAAATTGCTTTTCCGATATCAAATAAAAGTTATCTTTATCTATCGTATGATATCGAGCTTTGCTATATCGATTGACACGTAAGTCGAACGGCATGTTTCAGTAAATAACTGCGG